>Ga0080004_1102867_pt1 | contig 56058 bp, 46 predicted proteins | sample WasSprMetagenome_FD_69207 | JGI IMG/M metagenome (GOLD analysis project Ga0080004, IMG submission 69207) | Sulfidic aquatic microbial communities from Washburn Spring, Yellowstone National Park, USA - WS (SPADES assembly) (version 2) | ecosystem: Environmental > Aquatic > Thermal springs > Hot...
AAAGCCGTCAACAAATACAGGATTATCTTCCTACACGTGGCCGCAGCAATACAACTTGCCAGTAGAGGAAAAAATGTAAAGGAAGGAGAAGACGTCAGCTTCATCTACAGGGACGTAGAACATCACAACCCACTCTGCCGCACAACACCATTAGAGCTAGCGGACGCCAACGTAAACTTCGACAGAAAGAAATACTGTGAAATGCTTTTGGACGCGGCTGAAACAGTCCTAACAACCTTCAGCTTCCCAAGAGAAGCATACAACACCCCCAATAGGCCGAAGTCATGGCTAAGAGAGGAGATAAGAAATGTAAGAATGTTTGAGGTAGACATGGAAGTCTCAGAAGCCTACTGACCATAAAGAGAAGATTGAGGCGACAGAAGAAAGGCCGGCCACGGATCCAGTCAATGAAATCAGATAACACGATCCTAGCATGGTTTGATCACTCTCTAAGCCACCCTTCCACTCACCCTAAATCAAACGCTTCCACAGCCGTGTAAACGTTCAAAAAAGAAACCATCTAGCACATGTTGACAGACGCTTAAACGAAAACCATTTCAATCTCACCAGAGTTCAAAATCAAGGCAGCTTACAGGAAGAAAGGCAAACACCAACTATATCACAACAAAGAACATTATATAAAAAATTGCAAAAATTTTAACTTTCATTAAAAAATTGCTAGACTTAATGACAAAAAGTATATAAACAAGCGTTATAATACCTATAACTTGAAGGGAAATGTCTGAACCTAAAAGGGTTGGTAGAAGAACTTTTCTCAACTACGCCATTGCAGTAGTCGCGACAGGAGTTATAGTTGGCGCAGCAACATATTTTGCAGTACCAAAAGGTGTCACAACAGTAACAGCACCTGGAACAACGACAACAATTGAAAGGACGGTGACGACAACAATAACAGGAACACCAACCACTTCACCGACAACAAGTACGAAGCCTTATGAAGGCGTGAAATTAAATGTTTGTGCACAGCCATTTCCATTCTACGAAGCGATGGAACCACTCTTACCCAAATTCAAAGAGATGACCGGAATAGACGTTTCGATAATATATTATCCAGAAGAAGATCGAAGAGCAAAGATAATGATGGATGCCTCCACTGGAACCGGTGCTTTCCAAGTATATCATACTGATGAAGCAATAACTCCAGGGCTTGCAGATGCAGGCTTACTTGTTCCTTTGAAAGACTATTATCCTCCAGAATATGACATAGACGACTTCGTTAAGGCGTATATCGGAGTTGAGTCATGGAAGGGAGTAGTGTATGGATGTCCTTTCAGAGGTGGAACGGATATGCTATATTACAGAAAAGATCTGTTTGAAGCTGAAAAATATCCAGTTCCAGATACAATGGACGAACTGAGGGAGGCCGCTAAACACTTTACTCGTCCTCCTGACCTATACGGAATAGCGCTTAGGGGTAAACGAGGATTTGGGATGAACTGTTGGCTATGGCAAGAATATGCGGCTGCTTTCGGCGGAAAATATTTCGAAGACACCACACCAGTATTTAACTCCCCAGAATGTGTTGAAGCTACCAAATTCTACATAGAGTTGATACAAAAGTATTCCCCTCCTGGAGGTACTACTTATACATGGTCGGAGATGCTAGACTCTTTTATGGCAGGAAAAGTTGCGATGTTAACCTGTGATTGGGATTTCTTATTATATGTTGAGGATCCAAAGAAATCTGTAGTTGCAGGTAAGGTCGGCTACGCTCCATTCCCAAGAGGCCCAGCGGGGCGTGTTGGAAATTGCGGTGCCCATGGTCTCTCAATTTCCGCTCCTGGATGTAGAACGGAAAAAGAACGAAAGGCTGCAGCCCTATTTATAGCCTGGATTACAAGTAAGGAAATGGAAAAATATAGGCTTACGACACCAGCATATTTACAGATTGCAAGAAAATCTACCATAGAATCCCCGGAGTTTCTGAAGGCAGTAGGGCCTCATCCAGATTGGGTAAAAGCGCTTACAGAAATGTTGGAGGTAGCATCACCTAAGATGCCCAGAATGTCTCAGTGGCCCCAAATCGGTGATTACTTAGGAGCAGTACTTGAAGAACTATTTACAGGACAGAGAACGGATGTCAAAGCTTCGTTGGACGAAGCTGTAGACTATGCTAGAAAAGTTTTAGCTGGTAAGTGAACAATAATGACGGCCAAAAAGTCGGAGCTTAAATACACCCTCTTTTTTTTATTACCGTCTATTATCATATTGTTGTTTCTATCGGTTTATCCAACATTAGAGGCAATAGATCTCAGTTTACATAACAGAAATTTACTCTTTCCGTGGAGAAATGATTTTGTTGGCGCAGATAATTTTATAAGGTTATTATCTGACCGCCGATTTCTAAATTCCTTAAAGGTATCTTTTACGTATTCGGCAGCGAATGTCATTCTATCTATCTCGATTGGTGTGGTACTGGCTTTGTTTACACATGAATATCTCAAAGGCAAACTTAAGAGCCTGCTTTCATTCTGTTATCTCTTACCATTTGTGATTCCACGCGTATCAACAGGCTTTATGTGGAGACTTATGTATAATCCCTTAATAGGGATATATAATTATTTTTTAAGGCTAATAGGGATCGGCCCCATAGACTTTTTAGGTTCTCCAAACCTTGCCTTTTTCTCTGTTGTAATCGTAGATGTATGGCAATGGTGTTTTTTCATCGCCGTTCTTTTGATGGCTTCGATGGAACTTATACCCCGCGAACCCGCCGAAGCGGCAAGCCTAGACGGTGCAAGTAGATTACAGGTATTTAGGTACATCATTTTTCCGTTTTTAAAGCCAAGCTTGGTGCTTATAATCTACTTCAGATTTATAGAATCGCTGAGATCTTTTGATATAATATATAATATGACTAGGGGGGGTCCCGGCACTACTCTGGAAATACTAGATTTGTATGCATACACGATTGGGATCAGTACGGGGCAAGAGATTTCATATGCGGCAAGTATGTCGCTTATAATGCTTTTTATAACCATCGTTGTAATGAGTATGGTGAGCAAAAGATGGTTTCCCGAATAAGTTTGTTAATTAGGAAAACGATCATTTACGTAATTGCGGTTCTTATTTTGATTATTGTGTTATTTCCAATATATTGGTTAATATCCTCATCCTTTAAAACGAGAATAGAGATCACCTCCATACCACCGACATTTCTATTTTACCCTACGCTTTCCAACATGGTAGAGATACTGACAAGGGAAGCGTACATAAGGGGTTTAATGAATAGCTTAGTTGTTTGCAGTTGTAGCCTGGTGATGGGAATCATATTAGGTGTTCCGGCAGCATATGCCATCGCCAGATTCGATTTTGGCCACAAGAGGGATTTGATGTTCTGGTTTCTGTCTATGAGATTCCTTCCTCCCGTTGCGATTATTATCCCTCTTTATTATATATGGGTCAGGCTCGGACTATATGACACTTATGTTGCACTCATCATTACTTACTCAGTCATTTCTTTACCTCTTACTATTCTATTAATGGTTCAATATTTTAAAGCTGTACCAATTGAAATAGAGGAGGCTTCACAGGTAGATGGGTGTTCTCGATTACAAACTTTTTACAAAATTGCTTTGCCTAATGTGCTACCGACTTTGATCTCCACGGGATCTCTTATTTTTATTTTGCTATGGAATGAATTCTTCATTGCATTTGCCCTAACGCAACATAATTTGACTTTGCCTGTAACAGTAGCGGCATTCGCTACAATTAGTTGGGAGATTCCATGGGGACAAGTATGTGCAGCTGCCTCCTTTCTTATGATCCCTCCATTAGTTCTCACAGCAATTTTTCGAAAAGCGTTGATATCTCTCTTTCTCCCTACAGAGCAGGTGAAAGGGAGGTAGGGTGCTGAATTAAGTTGAGGACACTCCATCGATTAAATAGAACTAAAAAGGCCTTATTAAATAAAATATCTATCTTTATATTTTGATCTAAAAGAATGAGGAATTATGATGCATAGTTATCTGCTGGGTCTTGATATTGGTACTACAGGAACAAAATCTGTTGTGTTCGATGAAAAAGGGCGTGTGGTGTCAAAATCATATAGAGAGTATAAATTGTATCATAGGGAACCACATCTGTCTGAATTGGATCCAAGGGAGGTATGGGAAAGTATTAAATATGTTCTAAGAGAAAGTGTCTCTAACGCCAAACTCAGACCGAACGAAATAAAAGCGGTTAGCACAGCAGTGCTGGGAGAAGCATTCATCCCGGTGGATAGAGAGGGCGAGCCACTATATTGGAGCATGACGACTTACGATGCCAGAGCGGCTAAGCAAGTTAAATTATGGGAAGATAATTTTGGATCGAAGGAAATTTTTAAAATAAGTGGTCAACCTTTGTCAGCTAAGATGCCCTACTATACATTACAGAAAATTCAATGGATCAGGGAAAATGAATTCGAAATATTCAGAAAGACTTGGAAGTTCCTTTGTTGGGAAGATTATTTCAACTTCAAACTGACCGGTAAATGCGTAACCGATTATACAATAGCCACGAGGACGATGATGTTTGACATACACAAGAAGAAATGGTCAAAGGAAATCTTGGATCTAGCAGGCATTGATGAAGACTTGTTGCCAGAAGTTAAACCTCCAGGACAAATGATCGGAGTAGTTTCAGAAAAGGCATCGAAAGAAACTTGTTTAGGTACTAGAACCCTCGTAGTTACTGGTGGGCATGACCAAGCATGCGGAGCTTTGGGAGCTGGTATTTTAGAGGAAGGAAAGCTTATGGATGCAACAGGAACTACTGAGTGTTATGCAATGGTTCAAGACAAGCTGGTTTTAAATGACAAGATGAGGAGGCAGGGGTATTCAGTCAACGTTTATGTTTTACAGGATAAATACTTTATGTTTGGAGGCACACCTACATCAGGCTCTGTTCTTAGGTGGTTTAGGGATAAATTTGCACATGAAGAGCAAAAAAAAGCCAGTGAAGAGGGAAGAGATGTGTATGACTTGCTAATAGACGAGGCGTCAAAAGCTGAGATTGGATCTCTCAACTTATTCTTCTATCCCTACTTCGAGGGAAGCGGTACTCCCGCGGTCAACAGAGATGCTAGAGGTGCAATTATAGGCTTGACCTTAGCTCATAACAAAGGGGATATTCTCAGAGCCATTCTAGAAAGCTTAGCCTTTGAGCTAAGGAGGAACATAGAAACGTTCCGCAACTATGGTTTTAAGATAAATGAAATTAGGGTAACCGGTGGAGGAGCTAAATCCCCCTTCTGGGTACAGTTAAAAGCGGACGTCACTAAGATAGATGTACTAGTTCCTGAAGCGAAGATGGAGACAACCGCTCTTGGAGCAGCCATCTTAACGACGAGGGAGGCACAAATATATAAAACATTCAATGAGGCCGCTTTACATATGAGTAGGCTCCCAGAGAAATACGAACCGGAATCAGATAAAGGTAAATTATATGATGAAATATATGGAAAATACCTCAAACTCCAAAAACGTCTCCTTAAATTTTATGCTTAATATATCTAGTTGGCAAAGGGCTAACAATACACATCAATACTGCATCAATACAAGTTTATCCCAAGCATCCCATAAACCTTTATAGATTTCTTGATATATTTTGAACATCTTATCATATAATATAGAATTTTTTTCATTAGGCTTATATATTTTTTGGATCTTAACAAAATTTTTTACAGCCTCTTCATGATTTTTATACAAGTTAACAGCAATTCCTGCATTTATTGCTGCTCCCTTGCAGCCTAATTCTTTTCCTTCTGGAACGATGATCATGGTATTGTTTATGTCAGCTAGAATCTGAAGCCAAATGTCACTTTGAGCTCCCCCTCCAACTACTGTAATTTCTCTTTTGGGCTTAATATTAAGGAATAGAAGTTCATTAATCTTTTGAAAGTTATCTAGCATAGAAAATCCTACTCCTTCATAGATGGCTCTAAGTAAGTGGTCCCTTTTGTGCCAAAGTGAAAGTCCAGTAAAGGTGGCCCTCGCCGAAGCTTTAACAAAAGGTCCTATTTCTCCTTGTAGGTACGGATGATATAGTATTCCTCCAGCACCAGGGGGCACTTTTGAGACTATGCTATCGCATATTTTGTACACATTTTTGTCTCCTGCTTTTGTTATAAGATCCTTGCAAAATTCGTTAATAAACCAGTCAAGATTAGGTGTGGCCGTCATCGATTGACAGTTTAATACGTACCTGTCGGGAATGACATGAAGGTTAACACTTACTTGTTGGTTAGGGTCAAAAATAGGATGATCAACTACCGCAGCATAAATTCCCGCTGTTCCTATTATTGCAAATAGTTGCTTATTATTGATTACACCTGCACCTAGTGCGCAAGAACATACATCGTATCCCCCACTCGATACTGGAGTCCCTTCCTTTAGTCCAGTCTCTTTTGCTGCAATAGAATTTACTGTACCAGCAATTTTCCAAGCAGGTATAAGCTGTGGAAATAAACCAATATATTCCTTCTTTATGCCTAAAATTTCAAAGACTTCTTCAGAATATTTATTCGTTTTAATATTTATTTCAGAAATCATATAGCTTGGGTCCGTGGAAGAGCTTCCTGTTAAGCAAAATTTAATCCAATCCTTACATCTTAAAAAATATTTCGCTTTCTCCAAGGTTGTAGGTTCGTTTTCTTGCAACCATTTAAGAAGAATTGGCCCCGAGCTTGGGAAAATTCTCCATCCAGTAATCTCATATAGTTCTTTGTCTTTCTGGCTTTCCTTTAACTTTTCTACCAAGTTTGATGCTCTAAGATCTAGCCATATGATAGCTTTTCTTACAGGAGAACCTTTTCCGTCAATGAGCCAGGCTCCTCCTCCTTGTCCGCTGAGTCCTATGGCTAAGATTTCTTCCCCTCTTATTTTACTTTTTTTTAACGCACATTTTATCGCTGACTTTGTCGCATTCCAGACATCAAGCATGTCTTCTTCTGCCCAGCCTACTTTAGGTGTTTCAATACTAATTCTTTCAGAGCTTATCGTTATCGTTTCTCCTGTTGTACCATAGATTCCAACTTTTATAGAAGTTGTCCCAGCATCTATACCCATAAGAAACATATTCTTAGCACTTTATTTTTTCTGGAACATATTCTTTTCTAATACTGACGGGTTAGCACAATGAGTTGGTTTCTCCCCCTTTAAAACTTTCATTATATCTTCTGCAAGCATTCGTGCCGCCCTATGAACAACATCTTTTGCAGCACCAGCAATATGGGGTGTTATGGTAACATTGTCTAAAGATAGAAGGGGATTTTCTTTGCTTATAGGCTCATCTTCGAAGACGTCTAGAGCGGCGCCCGCAATAGTCTTTTTCATCAACGCTTCAATTAAGGCTTTTTCGTCGATGATTTTTCCCCGTGCTGTATTAATTATATAGGCTGTTTTCTTCATCATAGACAATTCTCTTGCACCTATTAACTTTTCAGTTTCGCTTGTAAGTCTAGCATGTATTGTGACAAAATCTGAGTTTTGAAGTAAAGTAGGGAGGTCGACCAATTTACCATCAAATTTAGCAACCTCTTCTTTTTGAATATATGGATCATACACCAATATTTCCATTCCAAAGGCTTTAGCACGTAATGCTACCTTCTTACCGACGAAGCCGAATCCAATAATACCTAAAGTTTTGCCCGCTAACTCATAACCACATAATTCATAGTCATAAAAATCGTCTCTCCAGATGCCTTTTTTGAGTTCAGCATGAGCCCTAGCAATATTTCTAGTTTCAGCCAATATCAAGCCCATAGTATAATCTGCTACAGCATCTCCATTCCTGCCTGGAGTATAAATGACAGGTATCCCTCTCTGAGTCGCTGCCATAATATCCACATTAACGGGACCACCTCTCGTACAACCAATCACTTTAAGGCAATCGCTCGCATCCATAACCTCTGCCGTAACAGGCGCAACTTGTGTCACTAGCACATTTACACCTTCCATGAACTTAACTACATCACTTGGATCGCCACTAAATTCTTTTATTTTTCCACCAACACCTTCTGCCTCACCCTTTTGGTATCCTCGCGAACCCCATTCAACCAACCTAAAATCTATATTATCATCCACTTCCTTTAAATATTCAAAAAGATAGTTCCTCAATATTTCTTTTCTCATAAAAAAATCGCCAAGAATCAAGATACGAAGCATTTTTACCTCTCTGGTTACTATTAAGGAACTATTTAAAAAATTTTTTCATTTATATTACAAAACTTGCTGTCAAAAGTTAAATAGTATATTGTGTAACCCTACTGCTTATGTCTGAAGTTGGTAAAGAAATTGTTTGGGCTGTGAAGGAGCTTCTTAGACAGAACATTTTGTTTGCTAAAGGTGGAAATTTGAGTGCAAGGCTCGAGCAAGATAAGATTATCATTACATCTTCTGGAAAAGACTATTCCACTTTAAAGGCTGAAGATCTTATCATAGTGGATTATGAGGGAAAGGTTGTTAGGGGTGAGAAGAGGCCTTCTTCAGAGCTTCCAATGCACCTTGCAATATATAGGGCGAGGGCTGACGTTAACGCGATAATACACACTCACGCCATATGGCCTTACATACTATCCGTATGCCACCAAAACCTGCCACCAGTCTCAGACGAGTTCACAATACTGTTAGGCGGAGAAATAAAGGTATCAAAATACGCTTTCCCGGGAACAAGAGAGCTTGCCGAAAACGTTGTAGAAGCATTAGGAGAAAATAGTGCAGCACTAATAGCAAACCACGGATGCGTAACAGTTGGAAAAACTGTTGAAGAAGCACTAGAAAACATGATAATACTAACAAACTTTTCAAAAGTCTACATCCTAGCAAAAATATTCGGAACACCACACACAATACCAGAATGGGCAATTAAAAAAGAAAAAGAAATGTACAAACAATCACATAGTAAAATATAATATAATCTTTGATTTTATGATTAAAAGAATTTTTTAGTCAACTGATAAAAATTTTGCACCCCAATATTGTAATGCCCTCTCTAGTTCCTTATGGTCTTTTGCATATTCTTCAAGTGGAATGCCTTTAAGAGTTGCATCTATGGCTTGGCGCATGGCTGTTGCGCCTGCACGTGTGCCACTGGGGTGGCCATGTATTCCTCCTCCAGCTTGTATGACGATGTCTTTCCCTAATGCCTGTATGTTTGCTGGAACTATAGCTGGGTGTATGCCGCCAGAAGCTACTGGAAAAGTTGTCTTTATGTCGTAAAACTTTTTCCTTAAGAATTCGTTTATGGCAAGCACTTCTTCCGCCTTCCTTTCTTTGTCGCCCATCTTTCCAGCCGCTGTACCCGTATGCAGTTGGTCTCCTCCTGCTAGTCGGACAAGCTTCGCTATTACTGTCATCGAAATACCATGTTTTGGGTTTCTTGTCATTGCAGCATGCATACACCTGTGAACGTGTATAGGAACCTTTATCGAAGGGTCTTCGGCCAAAAGCCTTATTGCAGAAAAGCCACATGGTATAACGTCAACCATAAGACCGTTCGCGCCATTGTCTATGGCTACTTGTGCAAGCTCTCTTATCTTATATGTTTCTGTTGTAATGTCCGGTGCATATAATATGGTTCGCCCTGTTTCGGACTTAGCCTTATCCAGCATGTTCATGACATGGCTTACCCTATCTTCTAGAGGACAGAATTTCTGGTTGGTCAATGTCTCATCATCTTTTATGAAGTCGACGCCACCTACCGCTGCCTCATAGGCTACTTTGGCCGTCTCTCTAGGGTTAAGTCCCACCTTAGGCTTAATAATGGTTCCAAGGTGAGGGCGTCTATCTGCTAATGTGCCAACCAGTTTTCTGATACCCTCAATCCCAAATTTTGGACCCATGAAAATTTTTGTGATTTCATAGGGTAATTCTATGTCGAGAAGCTTGACATTCTGTAACGAACTCATTCCAAACAGATTGCCGGCAACAATACTCAAAATATTGGGAATACCTCCGGTTTCAAAATCAAAAAGTGTATTAGGGTATGCGATTTTAACTATCCCCGTATCTTCTCCTTCAACCTTATATTCAAACACCTTTGCAGGCAAATTTTTTATTATCCATTCCGTTTCTGTTGCGACCTCGGTCCATGTTCCAATGGATTCCTCAGCCGCAATTTTGACCCCAGCCTCTATAATCGGGATACCCTTTCCCTCCACATAATATGTTGCGATAACATTTTTTTCTGGATCAATTTCCTCAGGTTTTGCTGTAAATACGCTAATACTTTCTTCGGACATATTGATCAGTGATTACTTTCAATTCTTAAAATATATACTTTACGCAAAGTTTTAATATTATGGTTTAGAGCAGTTTTATTATGCCGGAGCTTTTTCTTGGGCTTGATGTTGGCACAAAGAATGTGAAGGCCATTATATTGTCGAGTGATGGTGTTGTTGTCGAAAAATCATCTGTTCCACTTTATGACCTACTTTATCAGCCTAGCGAAGACTTTTGTGAAAGAGACCCTCAAGTACTTTGGGAGAGGGTGAAGGAGTGTCTATCACGTTTAAAGTTTTTGAGCAAAGTTTCAGGAATTTGTGTTGACGCGACAAGCGGAACTATATTATTGGTTGATAAAGATTGGAAAGAAATTTGTAATTTGATAATGTATAATGATAGTAGGGGGAAGAAGGAGGTTATAGAGTTAAGAGAGAAAAGTTCTGCGGCGAGAGAATTTGAAAAATACTTGCCACTTGCACCACAGCTCGTGGTGCCGAAGCTTATGTGGCTGAAAAAGAATTTTAGAGCTTTCAAGAGAACGTACAAGGTTCTACATGAAAGCGATTACATTGTGTTCAAGCTTTCAGGAGAAATTATAACATCATCAAATACAGCAGGTAAGTCCCATGCCCTTCTACAGGGGCAAGGCTACGTGAAGAAAGTTTATGAAGATGCAGAGGTTCCAATAGAAATAATGCCAGAAATTAAGCCAATAGGTGAAACAATCTGCTACTCTAACGAAAAGATGGAAGAATTGGGTGTACCAAAGGGTACACCAATAGTAAACGGCGTCACAGACGCAACCGCGGGAGACATAACTTCTGGAGCCCTGAACTCGGGACAAGCTAACTGCACAATAGGAACATCCTTAACAGTGCACGCTGTCACGGACAAAATAGTTCCGGACGAGCAGGGAAGATTCTACTACAAAACATATGTAAACAACTTGTATTTGGCCGGAGGCTTCACTAATGCTGGAACAACAGCAATAGACACTATAAGCAAGATAACTAAAATGAGTTTAGAGGAGCTGACGGATGCAGCAAAAAATGTTCCAGTAGGCTGCGATGGACTACTAGCCTGCAGCGAATGGTTTGGGGTGAGAGTGCCAAAACCCTACCCTCAAGTTAAAGGCTTCATTTTTGGTATGACGGAAAAAAACATGAGTCCAGCACACATATTTAGAAGCCTACTAGAAGGGAGCGCGATAACACTTAAGCTCATGCTCTCAGCCGTGGAAGAAGTAACTGGAACAGTCTTCCACGAGTTAAGAGTAAGCGGAGGCGCGTCAAAAAACATTCTACTTATGCAGATAGTTGCTGACGCAATAGGAAAAAGCGTGAAGGTTGTGGAAGAACCGGACTCCGCATTAGGCTCAGCAATGATCGCAGCATGCGGAATAGGCAAACAAGACCTAAACATACTAGTCAACAAAACAGTAAAAATTAAAACAAGAATTGAACCAAACACAAAAAACAAGTTCATCTATGATAGCCTAGCAGAAAGATACAAGAAACTAATACAAACTTTAGCATACATAAACTAAACAGACTATCTACCCCATTTAGTCCACATTCCAATAGGCCTATTCTCGTGTACTCTCTAGTGTTGGGCTCAAATCAGTTCCCAGTCTTCTCTTGAGGAGTGTATGGAGGCAATTGAGGAGAATGGTTTGCTTGCACCTATAATAGTTAGGCCGTGAAGACGCTTCAGGGTTATAGTGGTCATATGGGACTTAAGTCCCCCAGAATATAATGTCAAAAAGATTGTATAGGGGCCTTCTGTGTTCGTTGGTTGAATGAAAAATATTTAATATGTGTTTCACATTTCTTAAAATCTAATTTGTGTGCATGAATGAAAATTAAAATATAATAATGATTTATATATTTTTATTTGGAAAGTTAAATTTCTTTATTCTTCTAGTAGCAACTATGTCCGAGCCGCAAATGTCCTTTATTATCACTTGCCCTATTTCAACAGGTGCTTCAAGTTCTATTGATGCAGTAGCCTTCATTATTGCCGTAATACATTTCTTTGGTACGGGCTTACTCGTCTTTATAGAAACTGTGGGTAGATTTCCGTTTTTTACCTTGACTACAGATATCACTATTCTTCTGGGATCTGTTATTTCTTGCTTTGCATATTCAATTCCCCTTGGGCATAGAGCACCATCTACTTTTATTGTTCCATCTGATTTTGTGTATGCTTTCAAAGTACAGCTAGAAGGGCAGATTATGCAAATAAACTCTTGTTCGTTCATTGAGTGTTCACTTCTACAGTAACCTTGTCTTCAAATCTCGCACTTTCCAACGTCGTCTTACTTAACTTTGCTCTTATCATTTCAGCTGGTCTAACATTAGACAGTTTCATCTTCCATGCTATCTCAGGTATTGTCACCAAGACATTTTTTTCAGGCTTTTGAACCCTTGCGTATAAAATGATATCCCTTTCGCCACTTATGTAGTGAGGAACTATTAACCTGATATTTCTTCCCCTAACAACTCTTTTCCAATTGATTGTGGGAAGCCCATTGTTTTGAACAAAGTAGAAAGCTCCTTCTGCAGCTTGTTCCCCCTGTTCAACCACATAGTCTACAAGGTCGTTTACGACTAGAGCGTTTCCAGCTACAAATATTCCAGGAACATTTGTCTCAAGAAATTCATTCACCATAGGCCCACCAGTGCATGGATCCATTATCATACCAATTTTTTCGAGCATACTTACGTTAGGCACTAGTCCAGCGGCCAATATTACTGTATCGCAGGGTATTTCAAATTTGCATTTCTCAATTGGTTTTAGATTTTCATCCACCTTAGCCACCACTACTTTTTCAACTCTTTCATTACCAATTATTCTAATGGCTTTGTGACTTAGGTATAGGGGTATACTGTAATCTTGCAGGCACTGAACTATGTTCCTCATTGTTCCCCCTGGATATGGCATCAACTCTATTACAGACTTAACTTTAGCTCCTTCTAGAGCGAACCTTCTAGCCATGATTAGTCCTACGTCTCCAGAACCTACTATTACTATTTCCTTGCCTGGAAGTATTCCATATAAGTCCATTAACGTTTGTGCTTCCCCTGCTGTGTAAATTCCTGCTCCTGGTCTATCTCCAATAATATTTATTTCAAAAATGCTTTTTTCTCTAGCGCCTACCGTATACACTATTGTCTTACTACGAAGTCTCATTATCCCCTTTGGAGTTATTACATTAACCACTTTCTCATTATGAGCAACTAACTCTACTGAATACACATGAGCCTTAAGTAAGTATTCTACTCCAATTTTCTCCATCTTATCAAACAATCTGTAGATGAACTCTGTGCCGGTCAAGTCCTCCTTAAAGTATTGGAGACCAAATCCTGGGTGTATACATTGTAGAGGTATACCACCTAGAATATCCTTGTTCTCAACAAGGACTGTTTTAAGTCCGAGCTCCTTCGCTTTGATCGCGGAGGCAAGCCCGGCTGGTCCAGCTCCGATAACTATAGTATCATAGTCTAGTTCGATCATATCATTCACTCCGTTCAGTCTTCAGTAATTCCTTTACTTCTCCTATGCCATAAGGCTTCTTCTTCACCACCACTTTATGTAGAGGAATATCCATGTATTTTGATATAAATAAGGCTATTCTACACCTACAAAATGAACCTTGGCACGTACCTAACCCCGCTCCCGTCCTAAATTTTATCCCGTCTAAGGTAACAGTTTTTAAGCCAATCTTCTTCATCCTTTTAATGGCTTCAAGAATTTCAGCCTTTGAAACTGTTTTGCAATAGCAGACTATTTCTCCATAATCTGGATTTTCACTTATTAATTTATCTGCTTCCCGTAGCGACATGTGACCTACCTTAGCTATATCGCTTCTATGTGGGTTCCACTTTCTTTTCATAACAAGGTTTATGTCGTATTTTGCTTTTATTAAATTCACTACATGATGGGCTAGTGCTGGTGAGGAAGTGAATCCAGGAGACCTTATCCCGGCAACATTAATGAAGCCAAACGGTTCAGTGTAGGCTTCTATAAGCCAATGTCCATCTGGTGGCTCAGGCCGTAAACCAGCAAAAGTTCTTATTACCTTTGTTCGCGAAGGGGGCTCCCTAAGTAGCTTTCCCGCTTCATTCCACAGGTATTCTAAGCCAATTTCACTTGTTGAAGTGTCCTCCTTAGCTTCCACAGAGAGATCTTCTGCGGTAGGTCCTATCATCAAGTTCCCATGGATTGTAGTTATTGCATAAACACCCTTACTTATTGGAGTGGGAATAGTGTGGAGTATCCTTTCAGGCTTAATCCTGATGTCCTCGTCAAACAATAGGTATTCGCCTCGCCTTGGCCTAACAGTAAACCCGGAATCCACTCCAGCCATAGAGGATATCTCATCCGAGTAAATACCTGCGGCGTTAATGACTATATCAGCCTCTATAAAGCCCATGTTTGTCATAACACCTCGTACCCTACCTTCAGCAATTTTTATGCCTTCGACCTTTGTCTCTGTAAGAAGTCTTACTCCGTTATCAACAGCGTTTTCAACTATAGCAATTACTGCTTCAAAAGGTGATATTATTCCGGCTGTAGGCGCATAGACAGCACCTATTGCATTTGGATTAATACTTGGCTCCATTTTCCTAAGCTCTTCTTGGTAAAAAATCCTTACTCCAGGTATATTGTTTGATTTAGCTAATTCAATATACTTTCTAGCTATCTTCTCCTCCTCACTATTATAGAAGATCATGAGTTCTCCAGGCCATTTAACTGGAATGTCAAGTTCCCTAGCCCATTGCCTCCAAAGCCTGTTCCCCTCCTTGCACAGCTTCGCCCTATGTGGATGTATATTCGGCTCCTCTTCATGACCTGGGTGTATTATTGATGTATTTGCCTTACTAGCACCCCATCCAACATCCGGCTCCTTCTCTACTAAAATGATATCAAAGTTATCGTACATGCTTAACACTCTAGCTATTGAGGAGCCAACTACTCCTGCCCCAACTATGACAACCTTCATTTTCATATACAACCACTCCCCAAATCCAATAGACTTCCTGAGCTCATCCAAGAACCCTCTACAAGACAATCTTTACCCTTATATAGCTTCTTCCTTTTTTCAACATCAATTTTAGCAGGAAAAACCTTTTTCTAATAAATTAGACATTAGTTAAAAATATTCTTAAAAATTTATAAGGTGTAAAACTTCACCTTATCACGAGATATATATGGCAAGATGCTTGGGTAAAGTTTTTTCAAACGAATTATTTGAATTCTGCAAAACTGTTTTCGAAAAGACTGGTGTACCAAAAGAAGATGCTGAAATAGTTTCAGAACATTTGGTCAAAGCAAACTTAAGAGGCGTAGACTCTCATGGCGTGTTCGTTAGACTTCACCATTATGTTTCAGCAATAAAACAGGGTGTAATCAATCCCAAACCCAATATTAGGCTTGTAAAAGAAACTTCTGGAGCATGTCTGATAGATGGTGACAACGGTCTTGGACCATTGGTTGCGATGAAGGCGACTGAGTTGGCTATAAAGAAGGCTAGGTCAAATGGAGTGTGCATTGTTGGTGTAAAGAATACTGGCCATGTTGGAATGCTCGCAAGGTACACTTTAAAGACTGTGGAAGAGAAAATGATAGGTTTTGCTGCAACAAGCTCGCCACCTATTGTGGTTCCTTGGGGTGGTGCAAAGCCTGTTTTCGGGACAAACCCGTTTTCGATCGGTTTTCCCGTAGACGAAAGTTTTCCAATTATAGTTGATATGGCTACTAGTACTGTTGCGGCTGGAAAAATTGCAGTATATGCTTCTAAAGGTGAAAAGATACCGCCAGATTGGGCTCTTGACAAAAATGGTAAACCTACTACAGACCCTAAAGCTTTTCTTGATGGTGGTATGCTGTTACCTTTTGGGGGATACAAGGGCTACAGTCTATGTTTGAGCGTTGAAGTTTTGGCGGGCATACTTGTCGGCGCACCATTCAGCTATCATATAGCAAGAGGATGGGCTACGCAAGGAGGTTTCGTTGTCGAAGCAGTGAACATTGAACACTTCAGACCATATGAAGATTATAAAAAGGATATTCTTGAGCTTATTGGAATAATCAAATCGGCTCCATTAGCTGAAGGCTTCAAAGAAATCCTACTACCAGGAGAGCCAGAACATAGAGAATATTTGAAAAGATTGAAGGAGGGAATACCAGTTTACGAGGACGTATGGGAAAACATTAAGAGAGTTTCAGAAGAATATAATGTCCCCCCTCCAAAGCTATATTAGACCATTGCAAGAAAATCTTAAATAACATGAACAATGCATCAATGAACATGTGATGTAAGTTGATAAAAAATAAGATGAGAGAATTAATAAGGGAAGGAAAGCCGACAATTGGAACAAGAATTTTGACTCCATGGCCCGCTGTTGTGGAAATAATAGGCCAGACGGGCATGTTTGACTACTTCGAATTCCTTGGAGAATATGCGCCCTGGACACTATTTGACCTAGAAAATATTGCACGTGCAGCAGAACTTTATGGACTATCTTCTATGATAAAAGTTGACGGTATACCAAGAAGCTACATTGCTGCAAAAGCACTCCAATCGGGAATACAAAATTTTCTATTTGCTGACATAAGGACGGTTGAGGATGCGGAGGAAGCAGTTAAGGCTGTAAGATGTGAACCTAAGGGGATAATGGGTATAGGCAACTTTAGGGTTGGTGGATACCTTTTCACAAATTATTCTGTAGCAGACTATAGGAAAGCATGTAATGAAGCTGTTATAGCGTTTATGATTGAGAAAAAGAGTGCTGTAGAACATCTTGAGGAAATATTGTCTGTTGATGGAGTTGACATGATACAGTTCGGTCCATGGGACTATGGGCTAAGTCTTGGCCTGTCTGGAGAGCCTGGAACACCATGGGGATTAAGTGAGCCAAAGGTTAAGGAAGCTGAGCTTAAGGCGATAAAGACTGCACTAAAAATGGATAAGAGGCCTAGAGTAGAAATCGGTGACCCAAAAGAGATAGAAAAGTATGTTGAATTGGGTGTGAAAGACTTTAACTTAGCAACTGACCTAAGAATATTATATGGCTTCTGGAAGACCAAGGGTGAAGAACTAAGGAAACTATTGTACAAGAACCTCTAAACTTTTTTTAGAAAAATTTATCAATGGGCACAATCAAATATTACACTATGTCAGGAGAAAAGTTGGAAGTTGGGAAAGTGACACACTATTATCCAAAAATTAGTGTTGCAGTTGTAGCTCTCACCGCACCACTTAACATTGGCGACAAGATTCTGATAAAGGGTAAAACAACGTATATAGAACAAGCTGTAGAATCTATGCAGATTGAAAAGGTTAATATTCAGAAGGCTGAAGCAGGTCAATCAATAGGATTAAAAGTGAACGGTAGAGTTAAAGAAGGAGATATAGTCTACAAAATAGTTCAATAGTCCCAGAACCATATTACGAACTAATGAAAACCTATTATTCTACAGTATCACATTTAATAAAAAACCTCTCCTATCTACACCATTCCATTATAATATCTGTATGAACTCTATTATCATGATTCAAAAAGATGGTTATTAATTGAAAGTGTCTGTAGGTTAAAATTAATAAGCTACTTTTGTATAAGATTGTTGAGAAAGTATGATAACAGCATTGGTCTTGATTAATGTTGAAATGGGTTCAGAGGGTGAGGTTTTAAAGGCGTTAAGGAAAATGGATGGTGTTGTTGAAGCCTTTGCAGTCTACGGCAATTATGATGTTGTTGCAAAAGTTCAAGCTGAAAGTTTAGAGAAGCTTAATCAAATAGTTACTGGAAAGATAAGAAAGATGGAGAATGTTAAGGCTACCCAAACGATGATAGTGGTTGACGAAAAAAGTCTAGGCCTCGAATGGATAAGAACATAACTTTTAACCTAATCCACAATAAAAATATATACATGGACAAATGATGTTGGATGGATGCTTGACTTAGCCGTTATTCTAAAGATTATCGGTGTAAGTGCTTCAGGTGCATTTGCTCCCGGTCCTTTAACCGCGTCATCTATAACATTAGGTGCAAAAAATGGTTGGAAAGCCGGCTTAGGCATGGCTGTAGGCCACACTATCGTCGAATTTCCTCTTGTTTTAGCAATAGCGTTTGGATTAAGCACATTTTTTCAGATTAATGTTGTGAAAATGTTATTGGGTGCTGTTGGAGGAATATTTTTGATCTTCTTTGGAAGCCTAACCTTAAAAGATGCACTGCATATAAGAACACTTAAAACATCGAATGATAAGTTAAGATATGGTTCATCGATTTTAACGGGCATTTTTCTCACGGCCTTCAATCCATACTTTATCGCTTGGTGGATTAGTATAGGGACGGCGCTTCTGCTTGAAGCGGTGGCCGTGGTCACATTGTCCATTATAGTAGTATTTTATATTGCACATGTTTGGCTAGACTACTTTTGGCTCATCCTAATGTCGAAGATAGGCTCATTTTCTAAAATAAACCTTAGAGTGTATAAGAGTATTCTATTAATTCTCTCTATTATGATATTCTATTTTGGTATAGATCTTCTTTACAAAGTTATGGTATTACAGACAATCTAGGAAATGGATTTATAAAATATGTGCATTAGATGGACGGCATTAAATAACTTTATTAGATTATTATCGATAAAATTTAATAACATATTTATCGAGTTAGGTTACACTTCTATGTAATCTAGTTCAGTAATGAAGATGCGATTGAACATTTTTTTAGTAATTTTTGTTTCCCAGGAGGTATCTAAAATTTTATAACATATTTAACTTTGGTCTTAAGTTGGTGTACTATTTGGATGAATATCAGAATACTTTATTTTCTTGCGTTCTCAATGTCCTCTCTTCTAGCGTTTTTACTTCCAATAATACCAATTTACGCTCTTTATTTGGGTGCATCACAGTTTATGTTGGGGCTTATTGGTGCTGTCGGCGCATTCTCTTACGCCTTTTTTTGCTTATTTTTGGGGAGGGTGCGCCGTTTTCTTGGTTGTGTGTCGGTTGCCTTTAGCTTTGCTGGCTTCGGCGTCTTCTGCTGCCTTTTCCCTCTTGCTGCTTCTTCTGAGCCTATTCCCTTGCTTATGCTCCTACAGGGGCTGTCTACCTCATTCTTTTGGCCTTCGGTTGAAGTGCTGGTGAAGGACGCGAGCAAAAAGTCTAGAGTTGGAGATTCTTCTTCAAATTACAGTTTTTCTTGGAGTGCTGGAGCTGTTGCCGGATCTTTGGCGTCCGGTTTCGCACTCGAGTTTAATAAACTTCAACTCGTGTTTGTATTTGTCTCTATCGTCTCGTTTGCTTTGGCCGCTGTAAGCGCCTACACTATAAGGGGGGATAGAGTTTATGATAGCTTTGGCCCTGATTCTATTTCAGGCTTAAATGCTCGACACATTTTTTGGAGTTTAAGTGGGTTTGGCTTTCAATTTTCATTTACGCCCTTGTTCAGGGTATAGTTTTTAGCCTTTTCCCAGCTTACGCTGAAATCAAGTCTGTTCCTAAAATGTTCATAGGTTTCATAATATTTTCTATCATGATAGGTAGGAGTGCCAGTTTCATACTCTTTAATCGGATGCCCATTATGGTTAAGGGAAATGGTTTGGAGTTTGGAATGCTTTTTATGTGCTTAGGCTCAACACCACTATTTTTAACCACAAACCCTTTAACACTTTCAGCGTCTTCATTCCTATTGGGTTTCGGATTAGGCCTACTCTACCTAAAATCCTTTCAAACAATTATATCCCAAAGTGGTGGAATAGGCCTTTACACAAGCATCTTTGAAGGCGTCATAGGCGCAGGCTCTTCACTTTCACTTTTGGGAGGTTTTATGGCTGAAAAATGGTTAGAAGCACCCTATATTATAATATCTATAGCATCCTTCAGCACCTTCATAATATTGTTGTTTCTAAAACACAAGATAGGGTAAAAAATTTTTTAAGCCTCATCATAAATTATCATTTAAAATAAAAAGGCTCTAGAATTTTTATTTTTTGTATTCACTTGGCGAAGAGGGAAACACTATAATGAATGTTGCAGTTTTAGCTGTTGGATTAAAAATAAAGATGTAAATGAAGCCGTTAAAAGTAGTAAGATCACTTGGCACAATATAATAGAACCTTCGCAAATTTTCATAAAAGATGCAAACATATGTATGCAAAATACGGAGAGCTGGAAGAAAAAATTTATTTCAGCATACAAAATTTTTTGCCAAAGTTCCCTAGAGGTTAAAAATATTATCTTAAGCATTAGACGTAGTGGCTGTTAGAAGAAGCACTCTCTCAAAATCTGTAAATAGGATCTCTCCCAAGTGTTCGATGGGCCTTATATGTTGAAATATTTTTAAGTAAACAAAAACTTAATCCATATATTTTTTACTTAATGAATTAATGTTTAATGAAGTTTGAATTAAGATTGCCTTTACCATTCTGTTATTGTACCATCTTCTTTATATATTCTTGGTAGGTCTTTACCTTTGTATGTATGCTCCTTGATTGCGTCTTCATTAACTTCTACACCAAGACCTGGTTTCTTCGGCAATTTTATGTATCCATCCTCTACTACTATTGGCTCTTTTACGAAATCCTTTACCCATGGTGCACCCCATCTATCGTATAAAGCTATTTCTTGAATCAGAAAGTTTGGTGTTGCTGCATCAACTTGGACGCATGCGGCGGTTGATACTGGTCCAAGAGGGTTGTGTGGTGCAATTTGAATATAAAATGCTTCTGCCATAGAGGCTATTCTTTTGACTTCTGATATTCCTCCTGCATGGCATACGTCAGGTTGGATTATGTCTACTGCGTGCTTATATAGTAGGTCTTTAAATTCCCACCTACTATATAATCTTTCTCCAGTAGCAATCGGTACTTTTAAAGAGCGGGAAACCTTTAACATTGAGTCAATGTCTTCTGGCGGCACTGGTTCCTCGAAAAAGAATGGCTTGTATGGTTCCACCAACTTCCCAACCCTTATGGCTTCGTAAGGTGTGAAACGTCCGTGATTGTCTAACATTATGTCCACATCGTCTCCTACAGCTTCTCTTACCGCCTTAATCCTTTCTTCAACCTTTTTGATATCTTCTCTTTTGAAGATTGCTCCATCTTCGTGAGGGCCTGCCGACAAAAATTTTACAGCCTTCCATCCCCTTTGAACTAAGTATTTTGCGTCTTCAGCCATTTCTTCAGGCGTTTCCCCCTTTAAGTGGGTATAGCACCTTATCCTATCTCTAACAGCTCCGCCTAACAATTCGTAAACAGGTACTCCTAAAACTTTACCCTTTATATCCCATAACGCTTGGTCTATTCCGCTTATTCCACTCATTTGAATTACACCACCTCTCCAAAAATTGCCTACATACAGGGATTGCCAAATTCTTTCTATTTGCATAGGATTCTTTCCTAGTAAAAATCTCGAATATTCTCGTATCACAGTCTCCACAGTCGCCTCTTTTCCCTCTACAGTTGCTTCCCCTATCCCATCTATTCCTTCATCTGTATGTATTTTAACGAATAATAGATTGCATCTACCAGCATATGCAAGAAATGTTTCAATCTTAGTAATCTTCATTCTAACTACACTAAAAATTTTGAATCTTATTCTACTTAAATACTTTTCGATTTCAATTTTTTCATTATAAAATTCTTTTTCAGCTTTCTGGATTTGACAATTCTATGCTTTTTCTAAAAAAATTTTAAAGTTAGCTTCTATAGATAGTGGCAATTGGAAAAAATTAAATAAAGGGTTAATGGAATCAACCGGTGAATGGAGGAGCACCAGACTATGAAGTATAATGTTCTTGGCAGGACCGGTTTCAAAGTTTCTGCGTTAGGTATTGGAGGGCACGAATACCGGAGGTGGCTTAACCCATACCATTTTAATGTGGCAAGAGATGTTGAAGAATTTTATAGGACGCAGGAACAGAGAAATGAGATTATAAAGAAGGCTTTGGATGCTGGAATCAACTATTTCGATACAACACATAAGGAAGAGGTTGAGTCGCTTGGTCTCGCGTTAGAAAAATGGGGTAGACGGAAAGATGTTTTTGTCGCCATAATGTCCATTTTTCCATTTAGAAGGATGAAGGAGGCGCCAAAAAGTAGGTGGAGAGATATACTTTTAGACGAAATAGAGTCTAGGCTAAGGCTACTGAATACAAGCTATGCAGACGTCTTCAATTTACATATGCCTGAAGACAACTATTCTACAGAACTGTTCACATACACAATAGGGTTGTTGATGGAGTTAAAGGAGTCGGGCAAGATTAGGGCAATCGGTGCGTCAACGCACGAACCAAAATTTCTTGCAGAACTAATGAGAAAATACGACTGCTTCGATACAGTAATGGTACGCTACAACTATTTCCTAAAAGATGCGAAAGAAACACTATTCCCATTATGTAAAATGCTAAATGTAGGTGTTGTCGTAATGAAGCCAATATGTTGGCCATACTATGGTATCCCATTCGCCTATTTCTGCGAGAACGAAAACGTTGCAAGCGCCTATACACCTATACAGGCAAGCATAAAATGGATACTCAATTCACCAGAAGTTTCTTGTGTAGTCGCAAGTGTAAACAGCATAGAAGAACTAGAAGAAGATATTGAAACACTTTACAAGGACGTGCCAGTAGATGACAAGATATTGGAAAAATGCCTCCAACACGCTTTAAGCGACAAAAGCAAGCAAATATTACAAAAACTCTCTACACACCCATACAGAGACATCAGGGAATACGCTAGAAAGGCTCTAGAAGGATGGAAAGTAACTTAAACAGTAAAGAGGCACTGTAAATGAAAAGTAGAATTGGATTCGATAGCAGAAAGTGCATCTGGTGCCGCAACTGCGAGCTCGTCTGCTCACTATATCATGAAGGTGTATGTAGTCCAATGTTGTCGAGGATAAGGATTTCATTGAACCTTTTTGATGCTGAAGTTAAAGCTTACGTGTGCAGGCAATGTGATGATCCCGCGTGCGCTAGAGCCTGTCCCTTTAAAGCTATATTCTTTGATGAAAAGGTTGGAGCCTACGTTATTGATGAAGAAAAGTGTAGAGGTTGCGGCCTCTGTGCTAAAGCATGCCCATACAATGGTGAAAAGAATATTATTGTTTTCAATCCAAGCAAAAAAGTTTACATAAAATGTGACCTCTGCTCCGGAGACCCCCAATGTGTTCAAGTATGCCCTTCAGAAGCCCTAAAGGTGGTGAAGTGAATTTTATGGAGGTATATGGTTGGGTTGGAAAAATTTTAAAGATAAACTTGACAGAGGAAAAAATAGACTATCTGGACACTATGAAGTATGCGAGGAAGTTTGTAGGCGGTAGAGGCATCGCTGCCGCAATAGCGTGGGAAGAACTTAAGCCAGATGTGGACGCCTTCAGCCCAGAAAACAAGCTAATCATGATTACCGGCCCATTAACTGGAACACTTGCACCAACATCGGGTAGAATGGTTTTCGCAGGAATAGCTCCACAAGCATACCCCAAACCACACTACACAAGATCGAACATGGGAGGATACTTTGGAGCAGAACTAAAATATGCAGGATACGACGGAATAATCGTAGAAGGAAAGGCGAAAAAACCAACATACATATGGATAAAAGACGAGAACATTGAGATAAGAAACGCAGCACAACTCTGGGGCCTAGACACATTCACAACACAGAAAAAGCTATTCAACGAACACGGTGAAGGAGTGCAAACAATATGCATAGGTCCAGCAGGAGAAAACCTGGTAAGAATAGCGACAATACAACATGGCATAGAAAACGCTGCAGGACAGGGGGGCTTCGGAGCAGTAATGGGGTCAAAAAACCTGAAAGCCATAACAGTAAAGGGGACAGGAAAAATAAAAATAGCAGAACCAAAAGATTTCATCCAACTATGCAAATATGCAGATAAGGTTGTGCAGGCGCCTAAGAGGCAGTCAAAAGACGTAATATTAGATCATAAAGCATGCGGCATATCCTGCAACATTCTAGAATGTGGCACAGCAGGACTAAAAATATTCAAAAAAGTTAAAGGAACGTTTCATGAAAAACTTTATACAGGAGCATTACACTGCTGTTCACATATTTATTTAAGGTTCAAACCTTGGGAGACAGGCTTTGAAGCAGCCCAGCTAGCGAACATGTATGGAGTGAACCATTGGGAGATAGTTTTAGGTTTCACCGGAACAGGCCAATGGCTCAACAAGTGTGTTGAAAATGGAATAATAACGGAAAAGGATTTGGGGATGCCCATAGAGCTTGAAAGCGGAGTATTCTGGAGCAAAATACTAGAGAAGATCGCTTACAAAGAAGGTATAGGTAAAGTGTTTGCTGAAGGTGTGCCAAGAACTATAGACATATTAGGTAAGGGAAGAGAATTTTCGCCACATGTTGCACACGGATACGAAACACACTGGGACGGCCACCTTTTTGAGTTAGGTCCAAATTATCCATACTGGCTTGTTGCAGCCCTACAGTGGGCTATGGACTCACGTGATCCATTAGTACACTGCTACGCTCAAGAAATAACAAATTGGGCAGCGAGACCGGGTGCGCCTGTATCCATAGAGCAGCTTAAAGCAATAGGCAAGCGTCTATACGGTTCAGAACTGGCGGTCGACCCTGAAAGCAGCTACGAGTATAAGGCTCAGCCAACAATATGGCATCAGAACAGGCTTGCAGTAGACGACTCCCTACCAGTATGTGATCAGAGGTTTCCAGCAATATACAGCAGAACCTCCCCAGACGGTTTCGGAGACACCTCACTAGAGGCTAAACTATTCTCCACGGCAACAGGAGTAGAGGCTAGCGAAGAGGAGCTTGACATGATCGGAAGCAGAATATACAACCTTGAAAGGGCCATTATGGTCAGGGAAGGGAGGACTAGAAAGGATGATGAAAGCGTAATACCATACTTCCAGAAACCCGACAGGGCGGGAATATGCTTGGACATGGAAAAGTTTAAGGTACTAATGGACGAATTCTACACATTAAGAGGCTGGGACCCGAAAACAGGCTGGCCAAAAAGAGAAACACTAGAAAAACATGGACTGGGAGATGTCGCTGACACGCTTAAGAAGATTGGAAGATTACCCGATTAGAACATTATTTCCAAAAATTTACTTACATCCTCATACTTGGATGTTTTCCTCCTCCGAAATTTAGTTTACTTTATACACCTTTGTACACATATACTCCCTTGTACGGTATTACAACTGGTTTTATGTTTGGCGTGTTCTTGAAGAGTTGCACAAACTTTTCCGGGTCAATAGTTCTGTCCTTAAAGCAGTCGTAGTGACATGGTATTACAACTTTAGGCTTTATTATTTTAGCGAAAAGGTATGCGTCCTCCGGCCTACGCTCTGGTGTGTCACCGACTATAGGAAGCATCGCAATGTCCGGTGAAGCTCTAGCGACAGGTTCCAGAAACCTTTCAGGCATCCTCAAAACACTTTGATATGTGTCCCCCATATTATAGACCTTTACACCTCCAACTTCAAAAAGGTAGCCTAAATGTGTCGTGTCAGCCTCTTCAGGTGGGACAGAATAGTATGCTGTAACCCTTAACTCCCCAACATTATATGTCTGTCCCCCATCGAGAGCCCTAACACGATCCCTTCCTACACCCAACTCTATCAAATGCTCACACGATTCCTGTGGACCAAAAAATATTGTCTCAGGCGAATACTCCGCTATAATAGGTAAAGCTATAGGATCCGTATGATCCAAATGGTCGTGGGTACAGAATATATAGTGAACCCTAAAATCTTCAGGCCTTACCGGAGGCTCAGGATAAACATAACAGAACCGCTTGTCCCTTGAAAGGTAGGGGTCAACAGCAAATATGGTACCTCCAAAAGTTTTTAACACAAAAGAATTTTGGCCCAGCCAGAAGATAGCAAGTTCACCGTCTAGTAATTTAAGCCCCTTAATCTTTTCAATCAACTTAGGCATGTTTTGTCGCAAGCTATTTCCTTTGTTCTGCCTTTTTAATTTTTCTCTTCAAATAGGGCGCAGAAGAAATCCCTATACCATGCCTGAACATGTTTAGGAACAATCTGAATCTTACAATCGCTTTGAATTCAAATCCTAAAAAATTAAAAGTTTATTAAATTAGAGTCACTTAATTCCTAACTTTACATCGTTTAAAAATTTAACTTGTAATAGTTTACTCAATTAGATTAATCTTCTAACTTCCCAAAGTATCAACTGTATTAAAACTTTTATATGCTCCTGCCTCCTCTGCCAAGGGACATTTTCCTCTTGCTATTATTACAGTACACTGGTTAGAGTTTAGTGAGTTTATAATTATCTCTTGAAGTAATTTATCTTCTTTGACTGGGTTAAGAACATGGTACCTTACATTTAAAGCATTTAATATGCTTTCTATTTTTAATGCCCTCTTGATTTCCAGATCTTCTGATGCTGTCCCAATGTTAGGTTGGAATCCTGTTTGTGCTGTTATCATATTGTCCACTATTATAAGTGTTAGTGGGGTTTGTGTATGAATTGCGTTCATTAATCCTAGTAAACCGTTGTGATAGAACGAAGAGTCTCCTATTATTGCTATTGCCTTTTTCTTTCCTCCTAAGATTATACCTGAGGCGATGCTTGGGCTTGCACCCATGCATACAATTGTATCTATTATGCTATCTTCTCGTCTAAGGTCTAAAGTCATGCAACCTACGTCACCAACTATAATCACTTCTTCCCTACATTGTTTTATTACTTTTTTTATGCTATTTATTGTATGCAAGTGTGGGCATTGTGGGTGAAAGTCTTTTAGACACGGTTTTATAGTATATCTTGAGTATCTTGCACTAGGTTTAGGAGCTCCTATCATATCCATCATTTTCAGTGATTTATTGAGAATCCTTTCTATCGCATCCTTTAAGGCCAAAGGGTTTAATTCGTTAGCCCATGGTAGATGGTTGGAATATTTTCCAAATATGTTAATAGAGCTTTGTTGGAGAGCTAATTTGACTTCTTCCTCGAGAAAGGGTTGGACTTCTTCAACTACAAGAAGATCCCTTACCTGTTTAGAAAATTCTAAGATTTTGGTGTAAGGTGTTGGATTAACAAAACCTATCTTAAGAATTGGTAAATCAAGTTGGAGTGAAACCAAGATTCTTTTTAAAAAACTATATGTGTTGCCAGAAACTATTATTCCTAAATCTTTTTCTATACCATTTTCAATTCTGTTAAATTCACTTTCCCCACTTATTTTCTTTAACCTTAAATTTTTTTTCATGCAAGATCGTGTGCTTGAAACCTTTTTCAGACCCTTTCGCTATCGCCTTAGTGGACGCTTTCGAATATCTTGCTTTCTCTAAAACTACTTCACCTTTTTCTAAACATAATCGAGTAATGACTCTGATAATTACCGGAAGCTCAAATTCTTCCGAATGTTAAAGGCAAATTTTATCATCTTTATCGCCTCTTGTGGGCTAGAAGGTTCAAGTAAGGGAACTTCTGACAATTTGCTAATATATCTTACATCTTCTTCATGAGTCGATGCTGTTGCAGATGGGTCATCACCATCAACTATTACAAGTCCACCTCTTATTCCAGAATAGGCGCTTGCTACTAGTGGGTCAATTAACCAATTGAAACCAACGTGCTTAACACAAACTAAAGCCCTGCTGCCCGTAAATGAGGCGCCTAAAGCTAGCTCATACGCTACTTTTTCATTTATAGCCCACTCTATGTGCATGTTAAGTCTTTTACGCATTGCAAATAGCATGTCTACGATTGATGAAATTGGCTCTCCAGGATAAGCCGTTACAACATTTACTCCTGCCTCTATTGCCCCTAAAGCTAATGCCTCATTCGTGGACATTACTAATTTATCTTGCATAGTATACCACTATCCGGTATGCAAATTTTACACGCTCCAATTTTTTGAATAATATTTTTCTCATTATTAGCACAGAAATATAGGGTGTGATTAAGACATTATAAGGTTTTTGTAACAAAAGCGTAGGAGAAGAAAACATGCAACGCTTTAAAAACAAATGTTTTCATCCTTGAAAGATATCTCCTATTTTTTGCATTTCTGTTTAGAAATTTTTGCTTATTCCCTACTTTCAAATTAAAGGTTAATGGTTATAAAAAAGTTTATAAGTGATGGAAAGGCTTTGAAACATGGTAATTTGGAGGTAAGTTTCATGGATAAAGATGAGTTGGTTTTCATTTTTAGGGATCCACTAAGATGTAGTGGCTGCCGCAGGTGTGAAATCGCTTGTTCAATTCATCATGAGGGTAGAATATGGCCTGAAGCTTCAAGGATCAGAGTGTTTATGCTGGTTCCAGGGGTTGATATTCCACATTTGTGCGCCCAATGTGGTGACTATCCATGCGTCTCTGCATGTCCTGTTAAGGCTCTCTCAGTGAATGAAGATACTGGAGCGGTAGTTGTTGACAGAGAGAAGTGTATAGGTTGTGGACAATGCATTAAAGCCTGTCCAGGCAATATACCATTCCTGCATCCTGGAGATGGTAAGGCCACTATATGTGACCTTTGCGGTGGTAGCCCAGAATGTGTTAAAGTCTGTCAAGAGGCAGGATTTGACGCCCTAATGCTTATTAGACCGGGAAGAGAACCCTTCTTTAGGAAGGCATTTAAAAGAGTATTCGCACAGACTCCCGAAGAACTCACTAGAGATGTGGCTTTGAATCTTTTCGGTGAGAAAGCGGAGGAGTTGATTTAGATGTCCAGAGGTTATGCGGGCAAATTTCTTGAAGTAGACCTTTCCTCAGGAAACATTAAAGAAACCACCTTTAGTGATGAAATTCTAAAGAACTATGTAGGGGGAAGAGGTTTAGCTGCTAAGATACTTTGGGACAGACTTGGAGATAGATGGGAGCATGTAGACCCTCTTGGGCCAGAAAACCTATTTTTAGCATTAACCGGACCATTAACAGGCATTTATCCAGGTTCCAGAATCTGCATCTCGGGTAAGTCTCCTCAATGCAATGGCATAATAGGGTCTACGGTAAGTGGTGAATTCCCGGTTGAGCTCAAATGTGCAGGATACGATGGCATAATAGTTTCTGGAAGAGCCGAAAAACCAGCATATATTTTAGTTACTGACGACCACGCCGAGATCAGGAACGCGACACATATATGGGGGAAGGAGGCGATGGAGACAATAAGAATACTTACAAGAGAAGTTAGAGGCCTTCTCGAAAGCAAGAAAGTGAACGCTGGGCTGGTTAGACAGCCTGGAATAATATATTGTGGCCCAGCCGGCGAAAAAAAGGTTAGAACCGCAGCAGTATTGCAGAAGATCGCCCACGCAGCCGGTTACGGGGGATACGGGGCTGTAATGGGCTCCAAAAACCTGAAGGCAATAGTTGCCAAAGGAAGCAAGCCTTTACCTGAAGTCGCTAATCCTGAAACAGTTAAGATTCTTTGGCGTGAAATCGATAAAAAATATTGTGATAAGGAAAGACTGCAAAGCCTTTGTGGGACAGGCTATGCAGGCTATACTGTTGGCGCAGAACTCAGCTCTGAACCTGTTAGAAATTGGCAGGAGGAATGGCATGATGAGAAGGGGTTCGGTGGACCCAAATTCGACTACAGGTATTGGGTTAAAAGATTTTGGAGTGACTTTAACTGTGCAAACAGTTGCATGAAACTCGCGGTCATAAAAGCAGGGCCCTACAAGGGGACATTCACTGACGACCCAGACTATGAAATGCAGGCCTACCTGGGGCCAAACCTTGGAATATTTGACCCTGAAAAGTGCATCTACTTATCAGCTCTCATGGACAGCCTAGGTTTCTCCGGCATAAACGGTGGAAACACTCTTGCGTTCGCGGCTGAATTATATCAAAGGGGGGTACTTACAAAGGAAGACCTAGGATTCGAGCTAAAATGGGGTGATGTTGAAGCATTCGAGAAACTGGCGAGGAAAATAGTTAGACGGGAAGGAGTAGGGGATATACTCGCTGAAGGCACTTACAGAGCAGCACTAAAGATATCGGAAATAAAAGGTATCGACGTAACCAAATATGCAGTCCACGTTAAAGGCGTTGAAGTTGGCGCCCATGGGACAAGGAGTGGACTCGATTTTCGTCCAATAGCATATGCATGCTCCCCTCAGGCAGGGGATCATACATCAGGAGTATACGACGCTTATAGCGACATGTGGATGGTCTTCGCGGACTCGGCAGTCTTCTGCTCATTTGTGGGAGATAGGAAACTAGTGTGGGAATATTATAGGGCTGTCACTGGTTGGGATGTAAGCGAGGATGAATGGAACAGAATCTTAGGCCATAGGATAATACACATTCAGAGAGCAGCTTTACTACTGGGTGGGCCAGACATATTCTGGGATCCGATGTTCGATGACGATAATCCTCCAAGGTTTTATGAACCACTACCAACAGGACCCTACAAAGGTAAGACTACAGACAGAAAGGCCTTCGAGGAAATGAAGAAACAATATTACGAGGCAATAGGCTGGGACGAGAATGGAATACCTAAATCTGAAGTCTTAAAGAAGCTCGGACTACAAGATGTCGGCAAAGCGCTCGAAAAGTTAAGGAAAAAATAGAGCTTAAATCGATAGCTCTACTCATCTATCTCTTTAAAACTTGAATGTTACCTAAAAGGGGATTGGCTTTTGAAAGTTAAAGTTAGAGTATTTGGCAGACTTGCTGAAGTTTTAGGAAGAGAATTTGAGGTTGAGCTAGAACCTGATGCTAGGGTTAAGGATTTACTAGCTAAACTCAGAAAGATAGAACAAAAAATAGGCGAAAATTCTTTGATTCCATATTTTAAGGACGATCCACAATTTATAATACTTGTAAATGGCTTCAATATTCAAACATTGAAAAAACTTAATACAGAGTTAAGAAATGGGGATACTATCATCCTTTTCCCACCTGTTGAAGGAGGATAAAATTATATCTTAGAGATGTTCAATCCGTTTGAAAAGGAAAGCTTGTTACGTCATTGACAATATTAAGTTATCGTGATAATGTATATCTAAATGTATAAAATTTTATCCAAATAGAGCATCAAATAACCAGCCATAGATAAAAATAACAAAAATACCTTTATTGCATCATTTTACTTTCAGTGTTTTATAGCCTCTCATTTTTGCGATCTAAGGCGCTCATTTACATCAAAGTATGATTGTCCAAATATATACCCCCTTTTACCATCTATCTTGCAAAATTCTTTTATAACCTTCTTAATTGTGATTTCATGCTTTATTGGAAAGTTTAAAAATATTTTAGCAAGTAGTAATATGATATGCTAAGGGAAAGTGTTATCGAAAACTTCCATGATTTAGTTTCTCACGGTAATACTTTCGGCAGGAGGGTTGTCGCAGAAGTTCTTGAAGAGGGTTTGAAGATGGCTGACCCCTACAATAATGTTAGAAAACTTGTGCGGGTTGAGGGGAGGAAGCTTATTGTAGGATGTAGGGAGTTTGAGCCTAGTGGTGACCCAAGGAGCGGGGATGAAGTGTTTGACTTGGACGAGGTTGGAGACATTTATGTGGTGGGTGCTGCTAAGGGTGTGCAGAGGGCTGCTAAGGCGCTGGAGGACATTTTGGGGGATAGGCTTGCTGGCGGGCATGTTATAGCGAAGAAGGGGGATGAGTTGATCTTGAAAAAGATTGGTGTGACTTTCGGCGCGCATCCGGTGCCGGATGAGGACTGTGTTAGGGGTGCACAAAAAATATATGATATTGTGACAAGTGTTCGTGAAAGGGATGTTGTTTTTACGATCAGCGGTAACGGTGGTTCGTCACTTTTAACTCTTCCAGTGCCTGGAGTCAGCTTAGATGATGTTCGAGATGTAACCTATAAGATGCAGGTTGAGAAGGGCGCCCCAACTGGAGACTTGAACGCTGTAAGAAATCATTTGGACATGCTGAAGGTGGGAAGAATGTCTCTTTTGATGAAGGACGCATATCAAATTCATATACTGTTATGGGATGCTGATGACCCGTCTTCTCCAGATTCTGGTACTTCAGGTTTCGAGAGGCTTATGAAAAGCAACCGTTGGCTTCACGCCTTACCTGACTGCACCACGTTCGAGGACGCCGTAAGGGTCTTGAAAAAATGGAGTTTATGGGAAAGGGTTCCAGAATCTGTGAGAGCACATCTTCTCAGGGCTGACCCCAAGTTTGAGACTCCAAAATGGGATGACTTCAAGAACATACGCTTCAGAGTTTTCGGAATACTTCCCAGAAGGGGGCCTATATTGGCTGCAAAGAGGAAGGCTGAAAGTTTGGGGTTTAACGCGGTGATATTGACGGAGTGGTTACATGCCGAAGCACGTGAGGCTGGAAGGATTATCGCTCAGATTGCAAAAAGCATAGAAAATAGTGGAACACCATTCACCCCACCATGTGTGCTGTTGACGACAGGAGAGCTGATTGTTACTGTAGGAGAAAATCGTGGAATAGGTGGAAGAAACCAGGAGTTCGCCCTTTCAGCCGCACTAGAAATTAGAGGGAGCAGTAGGATAGTCGTTGGTGCCGTGGACACGGACGGCACGGACGGGCCTGGAAACCAGTTTGTTAAAGAGTATAGGAACTTCCGCTGTCTAGCAGGAGGCATAGTAGATGGATATACAGCGGAGGTTACAGAAGAGCAGGAGATAGACATTCTTCAAGAGCTTCGCCAACATAACTCCTCAATACCACTCATCAAGCTAAAAGATGGCGTTATAGCGAGACAGGGTGTAAGCTTAAACGACCTGGGAGTAACACTTATATTAAAATAGTATGAAACTGTTTGTGACCTGTATGTGTTCTAAAATAAAGAATGTTTATGCAAGGGAAATAATTTCTATGAGGGGGCATCCTGGTATAGAAACAACGGTTGTACTAGAGGATGGTGCGACAGGAACTGCTGTAGTCACCGCAGGCGTTTCTGTTGGCGAGCACGAAGTATTCTTCTTACACGATGGTGGTCCAAGATACAATGGCCTCGGCGTAAGAAAGGCTGTTGAAATTGTGAACAACATTCTTGGCCCAGCGGTTAAGGGACTTGATGCAACAAACCAGAACCTTGTAGACGAAACAATGCTTAAGCTGGATGGTACACCAAACAAAAGTAGGCTTGGAGGAAATTCTATAGCAAGCGTTTCAGCTGCCACTTTGAAGGCTGCGGCAAATAGCCTTGGCATACCACTTTATCAGCACATAGGCGGTGTTTACGCAAGGGTATTACCTGTGCCGGGTGCAGGAGCCTTTGCAGGAGGAGACAGGTATGGCGGTGTTTTACAGAGGACTGGAGATAAGCCTAGCTATTCTTTCATGGCCTACGGTTTCAAAAGCTTTTCTGAAGCGTCATATGCATGTTGGGAGATCAGCAGAGAATTTTCTAGAATCGTTTATGAAAAGATAGGTTTTAGGTCCCCAGTTGGCATGCTCTCTGGACTCCTTATCACACGAACAGAAAAAATTTCGCATGACAGGCAGCTTTGGGAAATGATGACGGAAGCTATAGAAAATCTGGGGTACAAGAATAGGATTGGCATACAGGTTGATGTTGCTGCAACAACATACTATAATAAGAAAAGAGGGGTTTACGAGGGACTCTTCTCAAGGGAAGAGAAGACAAGGGAGGACCTTATAGAATTGTATAAAAGTGCTGTGAAGGACTTTCCGTTCGTAATAATAGAGGACCCTCTAGAAGAAAATGATGTTGAAGGGCATGCGCTTATAACAAAAGAGCTTAGCATAGAAGTGGTAGGGGACGACTTCTTCACAACAAACATTGAGAGGGTTAAAAGAGGTATTGAGGCGAAAGCCTGTAATGCTGTTCTCTTGAAGGTGAATCAAATAGGAACCATAACCGAGGCATTGGAGATGGTTGAGCTAGCATACAGGAACGGCTACGGCGTGATGCCATGCAGTAGCAGAGGCGAAGGTGCAGACATAGTGGACTATGCAGTAGGCCTCAACACAGGGCACATGAGAGAAGGAGGGTTAGGTGATGCCGCGAATAGAGCAATGCAGATAGAAGTGGAGCTTGGAAATAGGGCAAAGTTCCTGGGAAAAGAGGGCCTAAAGCTTAGAAGATAAAAAATTCTTATGCCTCCATTTCCTATTGTTGTATTTTGTTTGTATAAGTTAAATTTTTAACTGGCGAACAACATGATCTGGCAAACTTTGTATATGAGCCTCTGACCTGCCCGCGATATAAGCTATCCTCAGGTCCTGGACGTTTGTTCCACGTGCTCCAGTAAAGATTAAATCTTTTATAGAGGAGAGTGCATGGTACGAGTTGTGTTCCTCTAGCTCGCTGAAGATGTCTAAGCCTTGTTCGCTTAACCTTTTAATGGTGTAGCCATCTACTATTCCACCAGCCGCATCCGTGGGGCCATCCGTTCCATCAGAGTCCACTGAAGCAATAACTATGTTTTCGCTTTCAGAAATTCTTGGTGCAGAAGACAGTACAAATTCCTGGTTTCTACCGCCAAGCCCTTTACTTTTACCAACCGTGACAATCAGCTCTCCACCACATATTAGTATGCAAGGAGGCTTGAAAGGTCTACCATAAACTTCAACTTCCTTTGCAAGGTAGGCGAACATTTCTCCTGCATACTTTGCTTCAATGTCGCTCAAGCTTGAGACTATAATGTGCGCTCGAAGGCCGAGTTCTCTCGCCTTTTTTGCTGCAGCATTTAACATATATTCTGGACCCATTACCCTGAAATGGTAGTGGGGCTTTCCTCTAACCTCTTCCAATCTTAAGGGACCATACTGTGGGTCAGCCTTCTCTAGATAAGATTTAACGTTAGCTGGAATCCTGTCCCAAAGTCCATACTTTTTCAAAATGTTTACAGCATCCATGTAAGAGCCAGGCCCCTTATTCTGCCATCTAACATTAATCTTTATTCCAGGAGGCCTTTCGTCAGTATGTAGCGCTATCACTGTCGCGTCTCCCACATACCTCTCTTCTTTTCCCCTCAAAATCATTAGATTCCATCTCACGGTGTTGGTGTCCCACATTGTGGCACCGCATTCGAAATAGAGCATTCGCGTAACCTCTTGAATGTCTTTAAGGCTTATTCCAGGACCTGGCAAGGCCATTAACGCTGAAGCTCCACCGGATTCAACGAAAAATACGAGGTCATCTTTGCGTGCCTTCTTCAAAATTTCGAGTATACGCTTTGAACCTTCCACGCTGTCCTCGTCCGGCAAAGGGTGCCCTGCAAGGGTTACCTTAACCTTCTTGAGCTCAACTTTTTCACCCTTTTTGGCGTTAACGTGCCCTTCAGTTATAAGGTCTCCTAAAACATCTTCCACCGCCTTAGCCATTCTTTGCGCAGCCTTACCGCCGCCAACAACATAGATATTCTTGAACTTGCTTAGGTCGAAAACAAGAGGTCTTTTAATAATCACGCCATCAGTTGTATATGGAGGCATTCCGATCCTGTTTAACTTCAGAATTCTACCGTTAAAAGAAAGTAGCTTTCTCACATTATCGTATGGGTCTGAGGCCCTGAGGCCTTCTTCAAGAATTTCTAAAACTATTCTCCTACCTTCAATATTGCCATGTGATACAAGTTCATTAAAATTTTTAATTACAGTGGCCATATAAAAATCCCTTTTTACTCCTTATTAGATGTATTTTATTTGAGTGAACCTATTTTGAGAAGCCGATCCTTTAACATATTAATTTCTTGTTCTGATAGTCTTTTGAACGGCCTTTTAGGATACCCAACATTTATTCCTCTGAGCTTTAGAATTTCATAGCATGCACTCATTGTTGGACGTAAGGTTCTGCCTATCCTAATTACTTCCATCTGCTTTAATGCCGCCTGCTTGAACTTTTCTTCCTTTATCAGTTTATAGAGTTCTATGACTATTTCTGGGTACACATTCGCTAATCCTGGCACACAGCCTTTTGCTCCAGCCATCATTGCTGGAAGCATTAGGGCCTCTGTACCGATTATGAATATGAAGTCCTTTTTTTCTACTGCTAGAATATCCTCATAAAATTTTAGTATGTTGAAGCTACTGTCTTTTATTCCTGCAACCCCCTCCTTAGCCATTCTGTTCAACAGTTCACTATTTATCGCCGTACCAACCCTCTCAGGATAGTTGTATGCGAACACTGGAATTTTCACGTGGGAAACCAGTTGCCTGTAGAATGATAGTATTGATTCACTGTCGTATGCGTAATAGAATGGTGGTGTGCTTGCTATCGCATCGGCTCCAACGTCTTCAGCGTGCTTTGCAAGCTCTAAAGAGTCTTCTAAGCAAGAGGATCCAACATGAACTATCACGTCCATTTTACCCCTAGCCTGGTCTACAACTATCTCTGCAACCTTTTTTCTTTCTTCAACGTTCATCGCTGGACCTGAGCCGTAGGTGCCACACATGAAGAGACCATTAACACCCTTTTCAGCCTGAAAACTCATCAAATCCCTCAAACCGTCCTCGAAAACTTCACCCCCTTCAGTAAAGGGGGTAATAAGAGGCGTAATTATTCCCTCAAACTTCATGTTAGATCAACATTAGTCTAAATATACCTTAAATAAAAATCTTATTATTCTACTATTAATGCAATGATAAAGCAAAAAAATTTGAAAGACTCGATCAATGAAAAGGATACATAATCCTAGCGAATTGGTTTTACTCTTTCTTAACTTTTTTGCTGACAGTTTAATTTTACCATCCTTCTAAATTCTATGATGTTTTTAACCTTTAACAGCTCCTGCCAGCAACCCCTTAACCAGATACTTTTGTACAAGAGAATAGAGGATCGCTGGAGGTAATGTACATATTACTGCCGCAGCCATTAAAGGACCCCAGTGATAAGCTTCTCCAAAAGCGAACCTCATGATTCCAATAGGCAATGTTAGCATGTCTTCAGTGGTTATTAGTAATAGAGGAAATAGAAGAGAATCCCATGAGCCTACAAACGAGAATATGGCAACGGTAACTAATCCTGGCGCAGTTACAGGTAACACCACCCTAAAGAGGGCTGAAAGATGTCCGCAGCCGTCAACCATGGCTGAATCGATTAAGTCTTTTGGAATTCCCATCATATAGCCTCTTAGCATCCAGGTAGAGAAGGGAATGGCTCCTATGAGATCGGCAAGAATGAGTCCATAATATGTGTTAATAAGGTTCAATGATAAGAAGATTGTGTAAATTGGAACCATTAAAATGAAACTTGGAAACACGTACCCGAAAAGGATAAATGATGAAAACACATCTTTCCCCCTATATGAAATGAAGACAAGACTGTATCCTGCAAGCGATGCTACAACAATACAAATGCACATTACACTCAATGCAACTATAAGGCTATTCCTAATGTAAATATGGAATTGTCTAAGAGGCTTGTTAGAGAAAATTTCAATGTAGTTTGATAACGTTATTTCCGATGGAATAAGAGATTTTGAATAAAGGTCATTGGGCGTTCTAACCGAAGCTATGACCATCCAATACACTGGAAGTAATATAACTGCTGCCACAACGGCTAAAATCAAATATATGAAAATTCTAGTACCTCTTTTCCCCATATATCGTTACCTCCTAAGCAATCTTACGATAAGATAAATGAAAAAGATACTAAATGGCATAGTTAGTATACTTAACGCGGACGCTTTACCAGCATCAAACTCGGCATAAAGTGTTTGATAAATTAAAACGGGCAAAACTAGACTTGCATCACCAGGTCCTCCTCTTGTAAGTATCCAGATTGTTGTAAAGTCACCATATGTCCAGATTATCGATAAAAGACTAACTATATAAATTACAGGTAAGATATAAGGAATTGTTACATATCTGAACCTTTGTATAGTAGATGCTCCGTCAACTGATGCTGCATCGAGAAGGTCTTGTGGTACAGATTGAAGGCCTGATAAAATGCCCATAAAAAAGAATGGAAATCCCTTCCAAACATTTACAATTATTAGGGACATCATGGCATTATCTATGCTAAGCCATCTGACCACAGGTAATCCGAGAGAACGTAAGATAATGTTTAAAGCGCCCAGCGCATAATCATACATCCACATCCATATAAAGGCGACCACAAAAACCGGGAGAACCCATGGTATTATTGCTAGAGACCTCATTATCCGCCTACCTTTAAACTCTTGATTCAAAATTAATGCTAATCCTAAACCTAGAATCAATTTGAGAAAGACTGCAGGAAAAGTGTAGGTTATGCTTCTTAAAAATCCGATATAAAAATCTTTACTGGCTAATACATCTAGATAATTTTTAATCCCAACATATATTGCTGGTGCACCGATCATTTTCGTATGAAAGCTAAGCCACGTAGCGTAAAAAAAAGGGTAGAGGAGAAGTAAAGACATGATTAGTAGAGCTGGAAGTATTAGTACGTAACCTATTAAAGATTGCTTTCTAGGCAAAGAAAGCAATCTCTAGTCACCATAGTATTTTCTAAATATTGATACATATTCGTTGTGAGCCCAGTCTATTGCCGCATCTATATCTTGTCCTTCTAGGATAATCTTTTGGAGCATCTTTACAATGATATATTTTGGACCAGCCTCATCAAGTGCCATGCAAGGCTCGTTGAAGGGATAGCTGCCATACGTGAATTCAGCTGCATTCGCAAAAGGTTCCCAGTAGGGTATCTTCTTCATTTCTTCAGCCACGCTCTTGAATATAGGACAACAGTAGCCCCAAGAAGGCTTGATAAACCTTTCCGTGTAAGATTTCTTGTCACTCAAGATGTAAACTAATAAATCTTTTGCTAGATCAGGATACTTACAAGTCTTATAAATGACGAAACCGTTGGTTCCACCAAATACTATAGGAGGATAAACCAAGAGTGTTTTATTGAATAAGTCCGGATTATCATTATGTAAAGAGTACATTATGGAGGCTGGGTTCATAACCATCATTCCCCTTCCTCCCATGTAGCACTTGTTGTTTCCCGCAGAGTCCCATTCCACAGCATCGGGAGGTATAAGTTTTCTCTTATATGCATCGACGAGGTATTCTACCGCATTACGGGTTGCAGAAGACTTTAAAGTCACACCGCTTGCTCTTTTACTCGTGTAATATTGGCCACCAAATGACCACCAGAGACTGTTCCATTGGTTTGTTGTGTCTTCGTTCATGCCTAAAGTAATTCCAAGCCCGTAAAAGTCATTTGCAGGATCATTGACTTTTTCAGCAATTTCTTTGGCATCAATCCAAGATAGGGGTGTCTTCACCTGTATGCCCTTCTTTTCTAGAACATCTTTTCTTATATGCCAAAGGTAAGGCTCGCACCATAATGAAAGTTGATATGCCTTTCCTTCAAGAGTACCTACTTTGATACTGGGCTCGAAAAAATCATCTCTTCCAATTTCGTTTATAACATCGTCCACAGGGAGCAACAATCTTGTTTCAGGTTTTTCAGCGGCTAAGGCAAGGGGTGCCCATAATGAAATGTCAGGAGGGTTACCAGCATCTACGGCTGCAGTTAGCTTAGAATATATTTCAGTAAATGGAAGCTGCGATAACTCTACTTCAACACCTCTTTTTTGAGCCCATTCTAAAGTTTTTTCCCTAAGATAGACATTAAAGTCTTCAAGGAAAGTCATTCTGTACCATGCCGTCAATTTGGGCTTTCCAGTAGGCGTTGTTGGACTTGTTGTGGTTGTTGGTGGTGTGGTTGTCGGTGTTCCTGTTACTGTTGTTGTCACCGTCTTTGTTACTGTTGTTCCCGGCGCTGTTACTGTTACTTCGCCTTTTGGTGCTGCAAAATATGTTGCTGCTCCAACTATAACTCCTGTAGCCACAACCGCGATAGCGTAGTTGAGGAAAGTTCTTCTACCAACCTTTTTAGGTTCAGACATATCGTTTCGAGTTATAGGTATTGGTGATGCTTGTTTATATACTTTTGTCCGGGCATGTTTATAGACTTTTACGTGCGTAGCCTCGATGATGTTAGGTTAATAACAGAAATGGATTTTATTCTATTTGAGGATTAGGAGTACTGTTTTCTGATGGGCAGGTTTTTCTCGATTGTCTGCACCATACATCCCATTCAAGCTGATTTGATCTATCGTATCCAGCTCCATACCAAAGAGAGCAGATAGGCAAATTAAAATCTATTTCTGCCCTTAACCTAACATCATCGACCAATTTTTTAAAAAGGTTTTTATTGTACCATCTGATCAATATAGGTGCTATGAAGAGGGTTTTTGTTGGGGGTGGCAAGGTTCTAACTGAAGGTGGAGAAGATATCAGACTTAGGGGTGTGGCTTTAGGCGGCTGTCTTAACATGGAGCATTTTATTAACGGCTATTCTGGTTCGGAATCCATGTTCAGGTATGCCGTTGCCTCAGCTATTGGTGAGGACAAGGCCACATTCTTCTTTGAAAAAGTAATCGAATATTTTATGACAGAAGATGATTTTAGATTTTTAAAAAGTTTGGGGGTTAATGTCATAAGAGTGGCAATAAACTATAGACACTTTATAAACGATAAACTATTTAAAACCTATAGACAGGCCGGCTTCAATTTTCTAGATAATATAATAGAACTAGCGAAGAAAAATGGAATTTATGTTATTATAGATTTGCATGCGGCTCCAGGTTGGCAGAACCCAGGATGGCATTCTGATAATATTTATCAAGCGAACATTCTCTGGTATTCAGAAAAGTTTCAAGATGACACCATCAAGATATGGGAGGATATTGTGAAAAGGTACAAAGATGAACCTTCAGTTGCAGGATATGGCCTATTAAATGAGCCAGATGCGCCCAGCCCAAACGCTCTAATTAAGTTTTACGAAAAAATTATAAAAAATATTAGACAATATGATACAGAACATATTATTATTCCAGAAGCGAACAAGTATGGAAAAGACCCTTCAGAGCTTGACATGCTAAAAGACGATAATATCCTCATTGAAGTTCATTATTACCCTCTTCCATGTTTTGTCGACGCTCCCTACCCAGGCGTAATAGAGGAAATATGGAGCACAAAAAAAGAATATTACGATAACAAGGTTCTTGAGGAAGAGTTTTTGCGTAGAATAAGGTCAATACTTGGATGGAGAAAACCTGTGTACGTGGGCGAATTCGGTTCAACTTACTGGAACAGCCCAAACGATATTTACAGGCTTAAGGTTAACGAGGACCTAATAAATATCTTCGAAAAATATAATGCACACTGGACTATATGGACATATAAAGATGTTGGCATAATGGGCTTAGTGTACCTTAACCCTGAAAGCGAGTACATGAAAACATTTTCAGACCTTTTAAAATTAAAATACAAGTTGGGCGCTGATGAATGGGGACCGAGTCTAGCTTCAACCTTTATCAAAAAAATGGCGACCAATTTTATAGAAGAATTAAAAATTGAGTTAGAAAAAAGTGGATATACGTATGAGGATTCGGTAGTAAATTTTGAGGGTGAAATATTAGATGAAGGATGGCGTTCATCCTACTCATATGAGGTTAGAGTGAGAAGGACTTTTCACATACTTGTTTCCCGTTATCTTGTTAAATTGTTCGCGGAAAGACTTAAAGGTTTTGACTACAATAAGCTGGATAAGCTGGCGGCAAGCTTTCATTTTAAAAACTGTGTTAAAAGGGAGGGGTTAATAAAACTAATAGAAAAATATTGTTCAATTTAAAAGCGGTTTTAGAGTTTAGACTAGCTGGTGTCAAATTTTTTATAAAAAAGTTTTACTGCTTCCACCAAAACTTAACGTCCAACAAAAGTTTAAAAATTAGGGAATAGAAGACAATAGCATATGAGAATTAAAGATGTTGATGTGATACAATTATTTGCACCTTTAGGAGAAAATAGTTATCCAGTAGGGGTTCGTGAAGTCAATGGTGTAGGCTCACTTATAATTCAAATACATACAGATGAAGGAATAACGGGCATAGGGGAGGCTGGAGAACTCCTTTACGTAAAAGTTCCTGAAAATTTAAAGAAAGCTACTCCAGAGATTGTGCCCTCTAATCCAGCTTTCCTAAAATTTTTTATCGAATACATTTCTAAAAACTATTTAATTGGAGAAAACCCATTAAATTTGGAGAAACTTTATTGGAAAATATGTGTAAACTTGTATGAGACTGTTAATAGGCGTGTGTTAGGAGACACTCTAATTGAAGCCTTAAGTGGGATCGAAATAGCTCTTTGGGATATTAGGGGAAAATCGTATGGGAGATCCGTGTGCGAGCTTTTAGGAGGTGTTATAAGAGAGAATGTTGAAGCCTACGCTAGCGCTGGCCTTCACAAAGATCCTGAATTGTTAGCGGAAGAGGTAAAAAATGTTCGAAAGCTAGGCTTTAAGGGCTATAAAATGAGGGTTCACGGTAACATTCTAAAAGATTTGGAACGTGTAAAAATTGTAAGGGAAAACCTTGATGAGGAATATAAATTGATGGTTGATGTTGGAACCGCCCTCTACGCTTGGAGAGCCGAGGATACTATAAGGTTTTCTAAGGAAATTGAAAAACTAAATATATTCTGGCTCGAGGATCCGGTAAAAAGATTCGACATATCCGGCCTAAAAAAGGTTCGCGAATCTTCAAACATTCCTATCGCGATGGGCGAACAGTATTATTTGCTAGAAGATTTTAAAGAATTGCTTGCAGGAAATTTGATAGACTACGCTCAACCGGATGCTGTCAGATGCGGAGGCATATCAGAGTGTAAGAGGATAGCTGATATCGCAAATTCCTATAGCATTAAATATGTTCCACATTGTTGGGAATCTGCAGTTGCAGAAGTTGCAAACCTACATATTGTCGCAGCATCATATAATGGGATTATGATAGAATATCCAACGATATATAATCCGCTATTAACCGACCTTCTAAAACAGGCAATAGAGGTAAAAAATGGGTTTATTCAGGTACCTAAATCTCCTGGGTTAGGAATAGAGTTAAATGGAAAAATTTTAGATAGATATAGGGTTTAGCATGGTAAAGGAAGGCTAGGCTTTCACGGCACCCTTTGTGAGTCCACTGACTATGAACTTGTTTAGGAAGAAGAAGATTATAACTGCTGGTAGAGCATAGACGATAGCCATTGCGAACATTTTACCCCATGGCACTATATCACTACCTATCAATGATGCAACTCCAATTGGTAATGTCCAAAGGCTCCTGTCGCCTAACAATACTAATGGATAGAGGTAGTTGTTCCAAGACTGGAGGAAGACGTACATGAATACCGCTATTAGGGCGGGTACAGAAAGGGGCAGAACAATCCTCACTATAACATTTAACCTACTGCAGCCGTCAATTAGGGCTGACTCTTCAATTTCTTTAGGAATTGACTTAAAGTATCCTGTCAAAAGCCAGATAGAGAAGGGTGTGCTTAAAGTTGTCTCAATCAAGATAACACTCCACAAAGTATTATATAGGTTATATTGCATCATCATAAAAGCGACAGGTAAAATGAGAAATGATCCTGGAAAGAGGTAAGAGAAGAGTACGAGTTGGGCGAACAAGGAAGAGAAGCGGAAAGATAGCCTGGCTAAAGCATATGAAGCGAGCACCGATACAACAATTGTGAAAATGCCGACAACAATTGCGATAAAAAGGCTGTTCCTAAGCTGCAAAAAGAATGTTGGTGTCATCATCCCCTCAACAGGCTGGTCTGTAAAATGTATAAGATCGACTTTCTGAGGGAAAAGGACCCATGGATTAAAGAGTTCATCGTAACTTTTAATAGAGCCGACTATAAGCCAATATACTGGAAAAAGTTCAACAACCAAGAATATAATTATTCCAATATAAAAGAAAATGTTAAACAGTAGCTTTCCTATCCTCATTAACCACCACCCAACCTCAGTAACCCTCCTCTAAGTACTAATGTTATAAGCACCATTATAATAGGTAACACGATAATGAATGCAGCGGCACCATTGTTCCACTCTAACAACAGAAATGTTTTCACGTAAGCGTAGCTTGCGATAAGATGGGAAGCATAGTTGGGTCCACCTTGAGTTAAAATCCAGACACTATTAAACTCGCCCAACATCCACACAAATGAGAGGGTATAATTTATTATTACAATATTCTTTATCAAGGGTAAGGTTATGTAGCGGAAGGTCTTCCAAGCGTCAGCCCCATCAACCTTTGTCGCATCATATATTTCGACAGGAATGCTCTGTAAGGCTGCCAAGAATATAAGGGTCCAGAAAGGCACATACTTGAACACGTGAGCAACCATTACAGAATATAGGGCAATCCTGCTATCGCCAAGCCAGTTGGGTGAATATCCTAGTAGGGTGTCAAAAAGGTATGTTAGGAAACCGAAATCTGCATGATAAAGGAACCTCCAAGCAAGATAGTAGGGGACTTCCGGCATAGCCCACGGTATAATCAGCAGAGCCATCGCGAGTCTCTTTCCTACAAAGCCCCTGTTTAACGCTAAAGCGACGAGCAACGCCATTGCCATCTTAACATTAATGTTGACGACCAAAAAGATGAATGTGTTTACCAAAGATTTTATGTAGTTTGGATCGTTCAAGAGTACGAGAACGTTCTTTAGCCCAACAAAATTCATTGACAAGAGACCAACTTGGCCTGGAACAGTTTCAGATAACGCAATGTATGTTTCAAGTATTAGCGGTATTAGGATGAAAAAAATAAATAGGAAGAGGGCGGGAAGAATGTACCAGTATGCTATATTGATCTTCCGCAATCCCCTAACCCTTTATGCACCCTCGTACTTCTTTATGTACGCATTAACTTGGCTTAGATACCATTCTGCGGCTTCAGCCGGGGTTGCAGCTTCAGTGTGCACCCTTAGGTATGCTTGTCCTGGAATCATGTCTGTCATCATGGCACCGAACGATGGCCTTATACTATTGGGCTCTGGTATTGCAACTTTAAGTTGATCAGCTACGGCCTTCATATAAACGTCGGTAGTGTATGGTGGCGACTCGATCATATGCTTGTATACTGGTGCATCCATATAGTCTCCAGCAACCTTACTCCACCACTTTTCATAATTTTCTTTGGTGTAGAAGAATTTAAGGAACTTTAGAGCCATCTGCTTCTTCTTTTCAGGAATATTCTTTGAAATCACAAAGGCTCTGTTAGAAACTACAGCACAACGTTTACCATTAACAGGGCTTAATGGTGGCCATGGCTCGAGCAAAAGTTTGTTGCCCGGCGGATTAACCCAATCAGGCTTGTTAGCAACAACCCACTTCCAAATACTTAGTGGATTCGGTGTCATAGCGCCTTTTTCCGCTTGGAACAGTTGATTGTTGTCAAAGTCTGTTGCAGTCACCATGCCCTTATTTACTATACCATCCTTCCACCATTTATATATGGTCTCAAAGGCTTTGGCTACAGCATCCTTTTCAATGTGAACGGAGGCGTCAGTATGCACAAGCCAGTCGCCTTGGAAAATCGAAATCATGTTATGAACCTGTGATTGGCCGTCTCCTGGAGAAGAAGTGCCTACTTGGAAGATAAGTGGGTTTGCGCCCTTTGGTTTTAGATAGTCCCTTAGCGCATAGAGCAGGCTCTCAAATTTGTCAAAGGGTCCTGCAGCGTCTTCAGGCTTATACCCAACATCTTTTATCCAATCGCTTCGCACATGATTCAGGCCGACTACAAATCCTGATGTCAGGAGAAAGTCACCTTTTGCACCACCAGGCCCAGGAGTTTTCATCCTTGCAGCTTCAAGAAAGTCACCTGGATAATTTGAGTTAACCCAATCAAAGAAGCCTAGTTGTCCAAGATCCTCTATGTACCCTCTAACACCCCATGTAATTGCTTGGAACGTTATTGTTGTCCAAGCTAAGTCAAATGGAACCTGGCCTAAGGCGAACATTGAGTTAGCCTTGTCCGCCAATGGAAATTCAGCAATGCTTTCTACTTTTATCGGAACATCTGGATTAGCCTTTTTAAAATCTTCTATAGCTGTAGTCCATGCTTCTTCCCCTGCAGGTGTTAAGGGTGTTGTCCTCCAAAAGACCAGTTCCTCAGGAGCTGCTGTAGAAGTGGTTGTTGATATCGTTGTTGTTACTATTGATGTTGTAGGCACTGTTGTTGTTACTACTGATGTTGTTGGTACTGTTGTTGATGTTGTTACTGTCTGTGTCACTACTGGTGGGTTCATTGCAACATATGCTGCCGCACCTATAGCGATTAAAGCTACAGCACCAAGACCTGCGTAGATAAACTTTCTTCTATCAACCTTTTTAGGCTCAGATGTCATATTCTACCTCTTTTACAGGTAATTCTCAGGTTCTATATAAGTGTTTACGTATGTAGTGTGATGATGTTATGATATGATTTTAGTAAGTTGTCTGATGTTTCTGTCTTTTGAGCTCGTGTTCTGGTGCTCCTAATCTTTTCATTGAGTTCTGGACTTCTATGATGGTCCACGTAATTCCTCCATCTTATCCTGCTAGAATTCAGTTCACTGGAGTTCAGCAGCCGCACTTGCACGTCGGCCTACTCCAGCCATAGTACTGCATTTTATTGAACCGATGTGCATAGCCATGATTGCGAAATGCTGTCCCATTTTAATTAAAAGTAATTGTGCAAGTATAATTTATGGTATTTAATTATCTTTTTCCAACCCATCTTTAACTTGTTCTAGGTAGTTTCTTATGTGAATCAGTAACCAAGCTATTCTCATACTCTTTTTGTTCACATATTTCCAAGTTTGTTTCTCTAAAATGATAGGCAATATTCTCTTGTATCTGAGCCTACATGGTCGTCCAAAGTATTAGAGATTTTAACTTAAATCCTCTAAAAATTGGAATATATAGGTGCTTAAGAACTGAACATCATTGCCATATCTAGCCCCACCTCTGCCAAGATCCTGCCAATTACGTACCAAATGAAATGCTTCTAATCAGCATTCTTATCAAGAAATAAAATCTCATATCAGGTTTTCATCATATATGATTAACTCAGAGAACTTAATATTTTAATTGTTTCAATCATGGCTCTTCCATTGTGATACGCTGATTTCCAAATATCTGCTTTTTTTCCAAAGGGTTTACCGTCAGGAAGTATTGTGTTAAACCAATCACCATTCTTCCAATCTACTTGATAGTTTTCAATCCAATCAAGCATTTTACTGAAGTGTTCAAGAAACATATTATCCCTGGTAAGACTATACATGTAAGCTATAGTTACAAGAGATTCAGCTTGAACCCACCATATTTTCTCAAGTCTGTCAGCGGGCTTATTGATAGGCCCACTATTATAGATCCCACCTTTTTCATAGTCAAATCCATATTTTATACAGTAATTGTATATTGTTTGAAAATAGTTGATCAATAAAAATATGGGGATTCCTACAACTCTGCAAGCTTCTGCCATAAGCCACAGAGTCTCAAGATTGTGGCCATAGGAAACATGATTGTTTTCTCTTAACTCTAGTGGCTTCCATTCTCGGCTGTGAAGATCCGTGCAAACTCCAATATCCATTCTAACAACAGAGTTGCTAAGAATTAAAATTAACTCTATCAGTCGCTGTTTAACAATAGAATTTTTCGCAATTTCATAGTATGTTGTAAATGACTCAAGTAAATGAAGATGAGTATTCATAGTTTTAATTTTCATGCTGGGTGCAATATAGGTTGTTCCATCTTTTTCAGGAATAGACCAATTCCTAGTAAAGAATTCACGATATCCACCATATTTCTTATCATACGCATTTTTCTCAATCAATTCGAACAATTCTCGTGCAAGGTTTAAAGCTTCTTTACTTTTACTTGCAATAATATACTCGGAAAGCCCATATAATGCAAAAGCCTGGCCATAAATATTTTTAAAGTCTTTTTGAACATTACCTTGAAAGTCAACCTCCCAAAAGAAACCTCCATGTTCGCTATCCCACATTTTATCACACAAGAATTTAAACCCATGTTCAGCTGCCTCTAGAGCCTCTTTTCCCGCCCACCCACTATTGTACAACTTTGAAAAATACCAAAGCATTCTAGACTGGGTTACAATCATTTTTGCTCCTCTCCCTAAAGGTTTACCGTTTACGTCATGGTTAAGGCAATATCCACCGTTTTCTAAGTCTATAGTTCTTGGATACCAGAATGGCATAATGTTTTGGGTTAAGATTCTCCTTAATCGACTTTTCCAATCTTCAATCTGTTCTTTAGGAGGTTTTTCAGGTGCTAACATATTAACCTTCACCATACCTTTAAGATAAACATTATAAATAATATAAACATTTATATATTATTTCTCTAAAAATATTTTGTGATGGGAAAATGAATAAATTCGTTAATGAATATTATAAGAATTTTGATGTCGCAATTTACTGTCAAATCCGCGACGTACTAAAAATGACCGATTCCACTTGGCTTGAAACCAGCTTTAACCTGATTAAGAAGTATTTGAAGATAAACAAAGTATATCTCGAAACTTATCGTGACGAACTTTCTCCAAGAAAGGAAGATATTATTAAGATTAAAGAATTCTTTGAAGGCAAGGGAATAAAGGCATCCGCAGGTATTTGCTTTGTCAAGCGTGAAGAGGACTATTTCAAAACCTTTTGTTATTCCGATCCTACAGACTTAGAAAAAGTCAAAAGGATTGTTGAGTTTTCAGCTGGACTTTTTGACGAAATAATTTTTGACGATTTCTACTTCACAAACTGTAGATGTAACTTGTGCGTTAAAGCTAAGGGTGATAAAAGTTGGACGGAATATCGTCTTGAGCTTCTAGAGAAAGTGGCCAAAGAATATATTATAGAGCCAGCTAAAAAGATAAATCCTAACGTAAACTTAATTATAAAGTATCCAAATTGGTACGAGCATTACCAAGCTTTGGGATATAACCTCGATGTAGAATCAAAAATGTTCGATATGATTTATACTGGCACGGAAACTAGAGATCCAGAATACACTCAGCAACACCTACAGCAATATCAAAGCTACCTTATCATGAGATTTCTAGAAAATGTCAAGCCCGGCAAAAATGGTGGAGGGTGGATTGACCCCTATGCTCGTAGATACCTTGACAGGTGGGCGGAGCAGATAATGCTTACTCTCTTTGCTAAACCCAAAGAAGTAACCTTATACTGCTATGGTTCACTTTTCGAGTGCATAAAACTAGGTGATGGGGTGGAAAAACTTTTGAGTTATGTCGCACCAGTGGCTGGAACAGTTTTCGAAGAAGCTGATCTGTTCTTAAACATGCTTGGTCAACCAATTGGAGTTCCAAGCTATAAGCCATACAATTCTTATGGAGAAGATTTTGTACACAACTATATAGGCATGTTAGGTATTCCAATTGAACTTACACCAAAGTTCCCTCATGACAGTAAAGTTGTCTTCCTAGCCGAATCTGCAAAGTTTGATAGCATGATAATCGTGAAGATTAAAGAACAGTTAAGCAAAGGGAAGACCGTGATAATCACATCAAGTCTGCTAAAAGCTCTTCAAGATAAAGGTTTCAAAGATATAGTGGAGATCGAATGTACTGATAGAAAGATTCCGGTTGATGATTACATGCAAGGAGGATTCCAGTCTTTAGATCATTATAAATCAGACAAAAAGATAATTATCCCCGAAATTAAATACTACACAAATGACGCATGGGAAATCATAACAGGCTTAAATGATACAAATGGCTACCCAGTTTTACTACAAGTCCGTTATGGAGATGGATTACTTTATGTTCTAGCTGTACCTGACAATTTTAGTGACTTATACCACTTACCACAAGAGATTCTTTCAACTATCAGAGAAATCTTTATGAAAGACTTTCAAGTTCGGTTAGAAGCTCAAAGTAAAATCTGCTTATTCCTCTACGACAATAATACCTTCATTATCAAATCCTTCCTTCCATATACAGCAAGATGCAGTATTATAGTAAAAAAGAAAGACGCAAAACTATACAATCTAATGCCCCGCATTGAAAGATACTTTAAAGAGGACTGTACCACTATTAAAGGTGAAAACATAACAATGTTTCAAACAACAATACTTCCAAATACACATCGAGTTTACAGGTTTGAGTAACACCTTTTTTATATTGGGCATAAAAAGGATATATAATCAGGCAATTTGAATAAGTATTATCGTTAAACTCTTTTTTCTGAATAGATATAGAGAAAGACTCTAGAACGTCGATTTCCATGTGACTTTATAATGGATGAAAGAATATTGCCTTAAACTAATTAAAAAAGATTAAAACTTAATAAAGTGAGTTGGAAAAACATTATAAGGGCTTGTCAAATATGCTAGACAAGCTAAATTGAAAAATATGAACCTAAATTAAAGTAGTATTCATCAGATCAAGACTTTAAAAAGAGGTCACTGTCGAAAAAGAGAGAACAGTTAAAAGTACCATTATAATCTCTCAAACAAAAGCAATAATAAAAGATGTAGGGGGAAATAAGTACGCATTATATACAGACAGCAAATTATCATGTATCAGAATAGATATAACACAACGAAAGATTTAGCATCAAAAAAGGACAAAAATTATCAAAGGATAGGCGATGGGAAGATAGGAAGATGAATAAGTATTTATTTTTACTTGAAAAAATAAATCCTATTGTTGTCTCTTTACCCTATTATAATGATCCATCTGGAATTCTCTTCTAAAATATTTACCTTAAGATTTATCATTTTCATGCACCTTTTCATTTCCTTAGAATATTTTTATTTTCTAATTCTATTTTGGCATTATGTTTTGAAATCTTTTCTTTTCATATAAATAAATAGAAAGAAAGCATGTAAGAGAAGATGTCTGCGGTGTAGTATAGATGTTTATTCAGCCATAATTACTTAAATTATTTTTTATTCTTCGAGATGGTGTAAGAGTGCCTTTATGTAGCCGACAGTGTAAGCTAGTCCAACCTTGTTAGTTTCATAGTTGTCTCCTAGGAATAATGGTAAATGGTCAGGGTTGACCGCCCCTTTGTATCCTACTTCCTTCAATGTTTTGAGTACTTTTAACATATCCATGTCACCATCATCTATTGCGACCTCTTCATAGCCCTTTGTTGTTGTGATTGTACCTCTAACATTTCGTAAATGTACGAAGAATATTTTTTCTCCGAACATCCTTATTTGTTGGAAAACGTCTATGCCACTTTCATATCTTGTGCCACAGCAAAATGAAATCCCAAAGTTTTTGCTATTTATTTTTTCAAAAAGCATCCTAATTTGTACAGGATTTGTGAATCCGGGCAATAACCTTTTGTCATCGATTGGAGGATCTTCAAAGTGTGACATAAGTTTAACATTGGCTTCTTCGGCGATCGGTAATATTGCATTTAATGTCCTCACACAATTTTTGAAATAATCTTCAAAAGATAGCTTCTCTTTAAAGTTATGTGCCCATGGTGCGTTCATATTCTTTTTCTCTAATTCTTCAAGCATTAAGTCTACGCTGAAGGCATCCATTTTGTATCCTCCTCTGTGCTCCTTAACATATCTTCCGGGAACCCCAATTGGACCCTGTCTAACATCTTGCAATCCTAAGTCTACTAAATAGATTGAATTTTCACTCATCAATTTTATAAATTTGCAGACATTATCAATTTGCTTTTCTCCTTCCGGTTCACCAAATAAAGCTTTTCTAATAGGTGGTGCGAAAAAAGAGTTTACACACAAACCGTTTTCTCTTACTCTTTTTATCACTTTTACAATTTCATCCTTATTAAATTCGAACTCCTGCAAACCTCGGTGAAGCCCCTTTTGATAGCAGGGTAGTACGTGTTGATAAAGATCAACATAGGAAACACCCAATTGATTCAACAAAATGAAACTTTCATCGGATAGATTATGTAAATATGTGGATAAAATCATATTTCTTCGCCTTAATATAAAAAAATTCTATGTTATAAATGTTTCTAACTATAATAAATAATACTTTTAGACATTTTGTTATCATTTTTGAATTTGAGTTTGCTAAGCTGTTGTAGGCTGTCTTCAGCTTTAAATGTTCTCCAATTTTTCCACCATCTTGGGAGTTCGCACTAACCTTCTAAATTTCCAAAAGTGTTTCCAATACAATAGACTTTATTAAAAAAATTTAAATATTGAACAGTTCCTTTTTTGCTGATCTTAATGACAAAAACGATTGTTTCCATAGTAAAGGGAAATATTTCCGAGGGAATAGTCGAGGAGGCTATAAGATTAGCTGGTGGATTAGATGGTGTAATTAAGAAAGGAGACAAGGTTTTGATTAAGCCAAATATAACGGCAGGCTATCCTCCAGAAAGTGGAGGAACAACACGGCCAATTGTTGTGAAAAGAATAATCGAAGAAATTAGAAAATTCAATCCTGATAAAATTATTATTGCAGAAAACGCTGGAACTATTTGTGACACTTTTGACGCTTATAAAAAATGTGGATGGATACAATTAGCTAGAGAAATGGATGTTGAATTAATTGATCTTGAAAAAAGTGAAACGATTGAAGTGTCTGTTCCCAGCCATCTGTTAAAAAAAAATTGAAGTTGCCGAAGATCTTGTTTGAAGTCGACGCCTTAATTAACGTTCCCGTACTGAAAACACATCATGCCTCTGGCGTATCTGTTGCCCTAAAGAATATGTTTGGGACTCTATTGAATATGGACAAGAAACAAGCGCACAAAGACGACCTTATAGAGCAGGCGATAGTCGATGTTAACACTGTTAGACGGACAGACTTTACAGTTGTGGACGGTCTTATTGCATTAGAGGGACTGGCTGGCGGTTTAGACTTAAAGTATCCAATTAACATGAACTTGATTATCGCCGGATTTGACCCGGTCGCGGTAGATGCAGTATGCACTAAGATCATGATGTTTCAGCCGAAAGTTCGTCACATAGCATGGTTGCATGAGAGAGGAATTGGTACTGGTAGAATTGAAGATATCGAGATTAGAGGGTTACCTATAGAAGAGGTTACGTATAGGTTCAAAACTCCAATAGAACAGGTTCAAGAAGAACTTCCCATGGTTAAGATTGTTGGTGAAGGACGATGCAGTGGTTGCCATTGTGCTGTAGCAAGTGCCTTGGCGTCGCCAAGAGATCAGCCTGGTTATGGGCAGCCTAAAATAAAAAATTATATAGAAAAGGGAATTACAATATATCTTGACCCTCCTCGTGACAACAAATCGTCTGAGACCAATCTAATTGTTGGTGATTGTCTAGAAAAGTATAAGGATTGTGGTATATATATTCCTGGATGCCCTCCGACAAGTCATCAAATTAGGGCGGTGGTTAAACAGATTGCATGTGGAGGGGTTAGCGTATTTTGAAGGTGGATAGTGTGACGAAAAGAGCTTTTGTTTATGTTGGAACATACACGTCTCAAGGAGGTAAAGGAATATACGTATTTAATATGGATCTAGATTCAGGTAAACTCAAATCTGTAGGGGGACCAACGGTAGCTAGCAACCCTTCATTCCTAGCGGTCGATACAAAACATAAGCACCTTTATGCAGTAAACGAAGTTCAATCATTTGGAGGTGAGAAGTCTGGTGCAGTTAGTTCGTTTACTGTAGATCCAGAAACAGGTGAATTGGCTTTTTTAAACATGAAATCTTCTAAAGGTGCTTCTCCATGCTATATAACTGTGGATGAAAATGGCAAGTATGTTCTTGTGGCAAACTATATAGGTGGTAGCGTCTGCGTGCTACCTATATTGGATAATGGCGAGCTCGGGGATGCAGTAGACTTTATCCAACATAAAGGATCAAGCGTTAACCCAAAACGCCAGGAAGGCCCTCACGCCCATTCAGTAGTACTAGATCCTTCAAATCACTATGCTTTCGTAGCTGATCTTGGGCTCGATAAAATAATGATCTACAAATTTGATCCTGAGCGAGGAAAGTTAACACCTAACAAGCAGCCTTGGGTTAAAACGAAGCCTGGTGCAGGCCCACGCATACTTACTTTCCATCCTAATGGAAGGTTCGCTTACGTAATAAATGAACTTGATTCATCCATAGTCGCGTTCAATTATGATATTCTCAACGGTATGCTAGAAGAGATACAAACTGTTTCTACTTTACCGAAAGAATTTAAGGGCATAAATTATGCTGCCGATATACATGTTGCACCTTCTGGAAAGTTTCTTTATGCCTCAAATCGAGGATACGACACCATCGCCATCTATAAAATCAATGAGGATACAGGCAGTCTCTGTCTCATAGACTATAAACCCACACAGGGAAGAACTCCACGAGACTTTACCATATCCCCCTTCGGTGAATTCTTGCTAGTAGCTAATCAAGAAACGAATACCATTGTAGTGTTCCGAATAGACCAACAAACAGGCTTACTTGAACCTACTGGACAGATTGTAAAAGTTCCCTCAGCTGCTTGTGTAAAAATTGTACTATTTTAACACTTTTCTAAAAATATCCCTTATATTTTTGTCATGATCTATATTTTTAGATATCGACTTAACTATCGCTTTATATGTCCAACCCTCCATCTATCGCCCCCTCTAAACATAAAGGAATAAGCGAAGAATCCAAAATAATATTAGGGCACACTTGTAGTGCAATAAAGTTAATATAAAAGTCATCTCTCTTCTCATTGTATGAAAGCACTGCGTTTTTATGGTGATAGGAAAGCGGGTATAGAAGATTATCCAGACCCTGAACCGAAACAAGGGGAGGTTGTGGTTAAAATAAAGGCTGCAGGTATGTGCGGGAGCGACCTTCATATATATCGTATGTCATCAGAAAAATTGCTAAAAGAATTTTATAGAGGGGGTGATCCTAAAGATGAACCAAAGATCCCAGGACATGAGCCATGCGGTATCGTTGAAAAGGTAGGTGAAGGGGTTTACCATGTCAAGAAGGGGGATCCGGTTATGATATTTCATGCAGCAGGCTGTGGACACTGTGAACCTTGCTTGGAAGGTTATCAGCAGTACTGTGACACTTTTTCTTATTTGCTTGGATGGAAGGTTCATGGTGCTGATGCAGAATACCTGCGGATAGGGGCTGCAGGTGTACAGAAGCTACCAAAGGATATTAGCTTTATCGATGGTGCTATAATAGCCTGTGCCGGCGGCACAGCATATAATGCCATCAAAAGCTTGAACATAACAGGAAGCGATACACTAGCGTTAATCGGTGCAGGCCCTGTAGGAATGTGCATTACCTTAATAGCAAAAGCAATGGGTGCAACTGTAATAGCTGTCGATATTTCAGATGAAAGACTAGAGTTTATAAAGGAGCTTGGCGCAGACTATGTAATTAACTCAAAAAAAGAGAATGCGGTGGATAAGATACTATTGCTTACCCGTGACGAAGGGGAAGAAGTTTTTAAGCAGATGAACCAGAGATCCCTAATGTATCATCAAGGTGCGACGGCCGCGATCGAAATGTCTGCTACATCAGAAGGTGACCTTACTGCAATAAGTTGTGTAAGAGTGCACGGGAGAGTCCTGTTCCTCGGAAGCACTCCCAAAGGGTTCACTCTATATCCAGATGCACTGATAGGACGTTATCTGACCCTGAAGGGATCGTGGATATTCCCGATTGGAGTGATGCAGGAACTAGCTAAATTTATGCGGAAGCATAAGATAACCTTTGAAAAAACTGTAACACATAAATTCCCATTAAGCAAAGGCGTCGAAGCATTCGAATTATTCGATAAGCAAACGATCGGTAAAGCAATGCTTATTCCATAACTCCAAAATACGGAAAGGTGATTAATATGCCGAAGGTTGGAATATTAGCTACTGCAGCAGCAGGTTACTTTAAAGAAGGAGGAATGTGTGAGTTAAAAAGGAAACTCGAAGAAGATATGGATTTTGTGGTCAAAGCTTTAAGTGAGGAGCTGGAAGTAGTTTATCCTGGTCTTGTAATAGATGAAGAAGAGGGGGAGAAAGTAGGTAAAATGTTTAGAAATCAAGATCTTGACTTAATCACACTATTTGAGGCAACCTACACGCCGA
>Ga0080004_1120052_pt1 | contig 56049 bp, 44 predicted proteins | sample WasSprMetagenome_FD_69207 | JGI IMG/M metagenome (GOLD analysis project Ga0080004, IMG submission 69207) | Sulfidic aquatic microbial communities from Washburn Spring, Yellowstone National Park, USA - WS (SPADES assembly) (version 2) | ecosystem: Environmental > Aquatic > Thermal springs > Hot...
ACGACGATTTGTCCAGCATACGACGGGTCGGTCAAAACTTCCTGATAGCCCGTCATGCCCGTGTTGAAAACGACTTCGCCTACAGCGACACCGGGATAGCCGAACCCGATGCCCTCGTAAACTGTCCCATCTTCTAACACGAGAGTTGCCTTCGGGTAGGTCATCGATAAAGCACCTCCAACTTATACTTCCCGAAACACAATTCGCCCGCCACAAACGGTCAGGACGACTTTGCCTTTCAGCGTCCAGCCATTGTAAGGTGTGCTGCGACCTTTACTGCGGAATTTGCTGGTGTCAACTGTCCAAACAGTTTCAGGGTCAATGACTGTCACATCGGCGCGACTGCCTTCTCGCAAAGTCCCGCCATCAAGCCCCAAGATATGACAAGGTTTGGTGCTCATGGCTTCAATCAAGCGCACGACGGGAAAGTTCGCTTTGTGCACCAGTTCTGTCCACAAAACACCAACTGCGGTCTCCAAACCGACAATTCCGAATGGAGCATCGTCAAAGGTCGTTTCCTTTTCCTCAACGGCATGAGGCGCATGGTCGGTGGCAATGCAATCGATTACGCCTTCAATTAAGGCTTCACGCAGCGCTGCTACATCTTCGGCAGTTCGTAGCGGTGGGTTCATCTTGGCGTTAGTGTCGTAATCGTCAACGGCTTCCTCAGTCAAAGTCAAGTGGTGTGGCGTCACCTCGGCAGTAATCTGAACGCCCTCTTCCTTTGCCTGTCGGATTAGGTCGATAGCTTCCTTTACAGACACATGAGCGATGTGCACTTTTGCACCTGTTTGTTTCGCCAATTCAATTGCTCGGTGAATTGCCGTCACTTCGGCAGCCCTGGGCATCCCCCGCAGCCCCAACCGCAACGCCGTCAAGCCCTCGTTCATCACCCCACCTGCTGTCAACGATTTGTCCTCGCAGTGCAAAATCACGACAGCATCGCATACCTTTGAGTAAGCGAGCACTTTTCGCAGGAAACCGCTGTCCTGAATTGGTTCACCGTCGTCGGAGAATGCCACTGCTCCCGCTTCCTTCATTGCTGCCATTTCCGTCAATTGTTCATGTTTGAGCCCAACGCTGACCGCTCCAATGGGCAGCACACGACACAAGCCAACCTCATTGGCTCGCTTCAAAACAAATTCAATCGAAGCTACATCGTCCAACGGTGGCTTGGTGTTGGGCATGCAGCAAACCGTCGTGAAACCGCCAGCGACAGCAGCGGCACTGCCCGTCGCAATCGTTTCCTTGTGCTCCTCACCTGGTTCGCGAAAATGAACATGCATGTCAACAAGTCCAGGCACAACCAACTTCCCTGTGCAGTCAATCACTTCCGCATCCTCAGCGATGATATTCTCCGCAACAGTCAAAATCCTTCCCTTGCCCCATGTCCCCTGCCCCATGTCCCTTTCAATCAACACATCCCTAACACCCATCAAGTTCTGCGATGGGTCAACGACTATCCCGTTTTTGAGAAGTAACCGACGCGCCATGCCAAGTCACCTCGTCTTTTGTTCAACGGGAAAAGACCTTAAGCGCCCTTTGCAGGTCTTGAGGATTATAGACTCCTGAGTGGACAAGCACATAGCCAGCAAAAGCCATCCTTCGTCCTAAATACTTAGGTGGCGGGTAAAGGGTGTCTTCCAAAGCAGCAAGCCACTTCAAATAACTCAGCACTAACAAGGTAGGATAACCCCCGATCAGCAATTTGTCGCACCCATGTTCATGAGCGGCGGTAATTGGTTCAGCATAATCAATCACAACTGCTTGAATTGCCATGTAAACTTTGTCCCGCTCTATTTGAGACATTTGAGCAAACGCCTCAAGGGTAGACAAATGGGTTGGCATCCACAAGTCTCCATTCGGCTCAACGACCCAAACAGTGAAGTCTTTTTGGTTCGGACAATCAACTAATTGACTCTTAGGGATTTTGCTGTTTGGCTTACGCAACACAACTTTAAACAAGTCCTGACCAAAGGAGATGCTCTCCACCAAATAACTGCCCTCAGGGCACATACAAAATTTCTGAGCGATGTCTGGACTATTCAGCAAATTGAGAGAAGCACAGTTGTTCAGGTCAGGTAAAGCAACGTTCTTGGGACGCTTACCTAACATGGACTGTCCCCCTTTCTCAAAGACATGCTATCCTGGAACTTACGCGTGTCCTCTCCCTTTGCTGGCTTGCGGAATATGAACAGGTGTTCGTGATAAATGAGCAAGAAGTCACGGTTGGGTTGGCGTTGCCAGCGTTCGTGGGTGCTTTTCATCTTCCACTGCACCTTGACGACATCTTCCCGCAGAATGAAGCCAACTTGTAAAAATCGTTCCATGACACGGAAAGCGATTGGCACATAGTGCTTGTGGCGACGGGTGTCGCCGACAAGGATGGCGCAATGGCGACCGGGTTTGAGCACGCGATAGCATTCCATTGCGACTTCCGTCATAGCATCAAGATAATCGTCTAACGACCGAAGCCGTGACAAGTCGCCATCAATCGTGTTGCCTTTTGAATAAGCAATAATGTTGGCGTAAGGCGGATGGGTCGCTATGAGGTCAATGCTCTCATCTGGGATAAGGTCAAGGTTTCGGGCATCACCGTGATAAAGTTGAATTTCGGTTGGTGGGAGAGTTTCATAGAGGTTTTGCGGTTCAAAGTTCAATCGGTCAAAGGTCAGCATTAAGGCTTCATAGTTGATGTCCACGCCAATCCCATTGCGCCCAAGCAGTTTACACTCCACCAGTGTTGTTCCACTCCCAACCATCGGGTCAAGCACCCATTCTCCAGGTTGTGTGTAGCGCAAAATCAAGTTGCGCGGAATTTGTGGCGCCCAATTTCCTCGGTAGTTTCCCTGATGTGTCGCCCATGCCCCTCTGTCAGGAAATGACCAAACCGTTGTCTGTTCAAGTTCAAAGTCTATAGGCTGCAAAGTGTTCACCTGCTTACGACCTGTCAGAGGGATTTTCACATCTTCAATTACGACTTCTCTCCGTTCTCGCAGAAACGCCTCGTATTCATCCCATGTGACTTCTCGCATCTTGAAGCGTGTTTGGGTTTTTGTTTCCTTCATAGTTCAGCCTTGCCTCCTTATCATTCGCTCAAAAGCAGCCACAGGACAGCCATTCGGACAGCAACACCGTTGGTGACTTGATCAAGGATGCGAGCTTTTTCGCTATCGGCAAGGTCTGATGCGATTTCAACGCCTCTGTTCATCGGACCTGGGTGCATGACTATGGCATCCTTTGAGGCTAAACGAAGCCTCTCAAGTGTCATCCCATACAGCCTCGCATACTCGCTCACCGATGGGAAGAGTCCAGCCCTTTGCCTCTCAAGCTGTATGCGTAGCATGTAAACAACATCAGCGCCCTCAATAGCCTCTTCAACCCTCATTGCGATCTTCACACCGAGCTCCGAAAAAACTTGCGGGAGCATTGTTGGCGGTCCGCAGACGACTATTTCCGCGTTGAACTTGCTTAAGGCAAAGATGATTGAGCGTGCAACACGGCTGTGAAGTATGTCTCCGATGATCGCTACTTTGAGGTCTTGCAAACTGCCCTTGAGCTTACGCATCGTATACAGGTCAAGCAAAGCCTGAGTTGGATGTTCATGCATGCCATCGCCAGCGTTGATAACCGACGCCGAAACATACTTTGCGACGAAGTGCGGAGCCCCCGAAGAGCTGTGACGAATGACAAGAGCGTCATACCCAACTGCTCCAAGCGTTAACGCTGTATCCTTCAGTGATTCACCCTTTGCAACGCTACTGACATCGATTGGCAGATTGGTTACGCTCATGCCGAGCGCCTTGCCAGCACATTCAAATGAAGTCCTCGTGCGGGTGCTCGGTTCATAGAATGCTGTGGCGAGCGATTTGCCTCTGAGTAGCTCCGAAAAGTGGTGTGGATAAGCTTTCGCTGCTTTCATCAAATCAGCTGTATCCAAAATGAGTTCAATCTCATCTGCGGAAAGCTCTTTGATTCCGAGCAGGTCCTTGCGTTTGAGCTTCGGCATGGCGCTTAGGCGCTCAAGCTCGCTCGGCAAAACCCCAATTGAGCCAACTTGCTCAAAACCACTCGTGGGCAATCCCATATCTTTGCACCTCCAAACTCTTCACACAAGCGTTAATGATACCAAAAAAGAAGAGCCTTCCAAAAAGGAAGGCTCTTCCGAGTGCGTTCGCAATGCACCGATACGAAGCTTCATACTGATCATGGGCTTACATACTCTGAACACCACTCACCACCATCCATGGCGCACCCCTTCAGATACTCGTTTTGATACCCAAGCTTCATCGTTGCCTGCCTCCCAAGATGAGTTACCCGAAGGGTTAAAGTGTAACGCGCTTTGATAGTTTTCGGTAGCCTCGTTGTTAGCGTGTGCGCACCAACTGTTTACTTTAGCACCTTCACTTTGCGCTCAACTGTGAGTGGCTGTTTCAGCCCAAACTTATCTCGCACTGCGATAGTGATGATGTAGGTTCCGGGCTTCTGGAAGAAGTAGCGAACCACATTGCCTTTGGCATCTGGCTTCTCCCAGTTCACTCCGTCTTCCTTGTTGAAGTCCCAAAGCACCTCAGTTATCGAAGCCCCCTCATCAACCTCAGCGATGAAGTCGATCGGCATACCGAACGGACCAATGAAGACCTTCGGCAGATGACGCACCTTCTCGATCTCCCTCGAGATGTCAAAGTCATATTCCTCTCTCCACGAGCTTTTTATCCTGACGCTCAGAGGCGTCTCATCACGAGCGAGCACCATCTTCTTTATGAGCAATTCGTCGGCTTTGTCAGCGCCGACGAAAAGACGATGGAGTTTCAAACCCTTCTCAATCGGGAGCCCACGCGCGTTGACGAGTGGTATCGGCATGCGTATCCACCCTTGCGTGTCAGCCACAAGCATTTCAAATGGCACTTTAAAATCGAGTTCGCTCCAACCCTTCCCGAAGTCGAACACGATGCGTAACGAGCTGAGGTTATGCTCAACGCCCCTTTGCTGAACTACAGCACCCGGCACAAACCCCGGTTGAGTGGAAGGTAGTTGTTGCTGTTCAACACCGCCAAATCCAACACCGCCGCCATACGGCGTAGCTTCTTCAGGTGCTCTCTGAGTGGGCGCACCCGCGAATTTAACCCACATGACAAGGTAAAGCGATGATTGCCCACCCGTGATCTCAATCGGCTTGCCGAAGATGAAGCACCCACCCTCAACGAGGCTATACAAAGTCAGGCGCAACACTTTCGCCTTCGGGACATATCCTGCCTCTTCCACTTCCTCAATCAACCCTGTTCCCCATTGCCCGAGCGAGAGGCGAACTGGTGATGCGCTCAGGTCACCATCGTAGATGACGATCTCCTCATAAGCTTCGTTTTGCTTCCCCTGCTCTTGAGGCGACAGAAAGGACGAGCACAGAAGGAGAAGCGAGAGGCTCAAGAGTGATACTTTTGATTTTATGTTCACACTGCATCACCACCTTCATGCCACATCAGTTTTAGCCGACCGAGGGCTTCCTCTATCATTTTGTATCATCAAGCTCGCAAAGGACACATGAGGTTAAGCTGGCGAGCTTCAAGTCAAGCGTCAGAATTGATTTGTAGCGAGTTGCCATGAACGAGGTCAACGCAAAGGGGTGTTTTTGTTATGTCGTTCTTGTCTCCGTTTGAGTGGCATGGTGACGCCTTGAGCATTATTGATCAAACCGTCCTCCCGATTGAGGAGCGCAGAATCGTGTGTAGCAGTGTTGAAGAAGTTGCTGAGGCTATCAAGAGCATGAAGGTGAGGGGCGCTCCTGCAATCGGATGTGTGGCAGCTTTCGGCATGGTGCTTGCTGTAAAGTCGCTTAAGGACAGCTCTGATGTTTTGGAGTCGTTGAAAAGGGCAAGCGAGTTGCTCGCCTCAACACGCCCAACTGCCGTCAACCTCTTCTGGGCTCTCGAGAGGATGATGAAGGTGGCACAGGCGCATCTTGACGATGCTCAAAAGCTCGTCTCAGCGCTTGAGGAGGAAGCTATAGCAATTGCGCGTGAGGATGTTGAAGCGAATGTGCGTATGGGTATGCATGGCGCAACCCTCATACCCGAGAAAGCGAACATACTGACACACTGCAACGCAGGCGCTCTTGCGACGGCGGGTTATGGCACCGCACTCGGTGTGATAAGGACAGCACATAATCAAGGGAAGAAAGTGCATGTGTGGGTTGACGAGACGAGACCTTTCCTGCAGGGTGCAAGGTTGACTGCATGGGAGTTGCAGAAGGAAGGTATACCATTCACGCTCATCTCGGACAACACAGCTGGTATGTTGATGCGCTCTGGCATGGTTGACCTTATCATTGTTGGCGCAGACAGGATAGCTGCAAACGGAGATGTGGCGAACAAGATAGGCACTTACTCACTTGCAGTGCTGGCAAAGCATCATGGCATACCGTTTTATGTAGCAGCACCAACTTCAACGATCGACTTAAACTGCCGTTGCGGTGATGAGATACCGATTGAGCAGCGGGATGATGAAGAAGTCCTAACAGTCATGGGTGTGAGGATAGCACCTAAAGGGGCAAAAGCGTTTAACCCAGCTTTTGATGTGACTCCAAACGAACTTATAACAGCCATCATAACCGAGAGGGGCATCATCAAGCCACCGTTCGAAGAGGGGCTAAGGGCTATTCTATTATGACTGGTGGGGCTGGATAGAACAAGTGCACGAGCATCCACACGGTTATGATGAAGCATATGCCGAGTATCAAGCCATAGGCAGCAGGGCGCAACTCATACCAAGCTCTGTAGCCAGCGAAACGAAGGACAGCAACCTTTATCATCCACCCGATCATTATCGAGAGCCAGTAGCGATCAATAGGCCAGCCAAGCCATGCTACGAACCCAAGTGGATGAAATGGGAATGAGAGAAATGTTAGGCGCATCTTCACAAGGAACCAAGTGAAGGAAGCCCCAAAGAGTAGCGCTGCAAAGTCACCCAATGTCATATGTCTGGGTGAGAACAAATTGTTGCCGAGCAGGTTCGCTGTGTTGAATGCAGAGAGGCTTGGCCACCACCCGAGCTTCCCAACACCGTGAGTGTAGATGATGTAAGGGTAAGCGATGTGACACACGAGAATGGCGAGGTAGATGGATAGGAGCATCGCTGTAAGGAGCTGTTTTCTGTTAATGTTAGCGACGCTACCGAGCTTGTAGCACTGCATGAAGTATGGCATAGCCATCGTTGCGGTGCTACGGATTTGAACCCAGCTCACCGCTGTAAGCATGACGGTGTTCTTAGCCCCGATCCTGTCAGTTCCAAGAATATCAAACAAGGCTTGGTTAACCCTGAATGGGCTTGAGTAAACGAATATCCCCGCCTCACAAACAACCCTTGCGACAACGATGCTCACCACGAGCAGTCCCAAAAGTGTTAGCAGACCATAAAGCCAGTCAATCCCAGCAACACGATACCATATCCAAATGCAAGCAAAGCATGATGCGATGCCAAATACAAGCAACCTTGGTGATGCCACCGGGTTGCTCCCAAGCACACTCGTTTCGCTCTCCCCTTTAGCCCGTGACAGCGCGAGCTTAAGGATGCTCGCCAAGTGGTAGCGCGATGTGTAAAGGAGGCTTGTGGCGAGGAGGATGTAACCACCGATCGTCTGCATCGTGAAAAAGCGCTCGTGCTCAATGTTTATGCCGAGCCATATGCGAATCGCCTGTTGCAACTTCCTGAAGAGGAAGAAGAACCAAAAGCTAAAGGCGACCTCTCGCGAAAGCAAGTAAGATATGCCAACCATCTCGGGATAGATATGCACTGGCATGTAGTTGAAGACGGTGAGCGGTCCGCTTGGGAAGAGCACCTCTGTTTGGCGTTGCAAGTTCAGCTCAGGGAGAGCCGGGAAGTAAGCGTGCAAGCCACGAATCAAATACAAGCTCGCGCTGAAGGCAAAGCATAACCACATCAGCGGATTCAAAAACAGGTGGCTGACACCGTTACCGCTAACCAATTCGAGTGGGACTTGAGTTAGAGGGTATAACAACCTTTCCCTCTCTTCCCACTGCCTCGCTATCAGGGCACCGAAGAGGGCGATGAGCGTGTAGACGAGGAAGAAATAGATCGTCCAAATCGAGAGCGGTAAGAGCCACGCCATCCAAGGGATTGGAGTCCCTGCAGGTAAACCTTCAAAGAAGTAACGGATAACGATTGAGCGTGGATCTGTGGATGGCAAAAGCCATTCTGGTATGTGCTTGACGAAGGCGCCTTCCCACTTCGTCCCAGGTGCGCTGTAGTAGACTAAGCCAGCTAAGTTGAGGTAAAAGTGGTTGGCATATTCCTGCCCAGCGATGCCCGCAACAGAGGAGAGCATGCAGAAGATGGTCAGGAGTTCGCTACGCTTAAGTTGGAGCGATTTGGAGAAACGCCCAAGGAAGGGATTGATGAGCAGTAGCAAGAGCATTATGAAAACAACCCCACGAGGCAAATAGCCAGTCCCAATTATTTCGTAGCGCAGCAGGGCACCGATAGCACCGACAACGGAGAAGCCGATGCAAAGGAGAATGCCTATAACGATGGCACGGAATGTTAAAGCCTCCCCGTGCAAAGCAACAGGCACAGCCACTAACACGGTTTCAGAGCTTGCATGCCCACCACCAGAACTGCTTCTGCCATCGTTTCTTAATCCGCTTTCATCTCGCCTCTGTTCCATCGTTGATCATCCTGCTGTATGCTACAAATGGGAGAGCTCTCCATGTTCACTACGCTATTATGTCGTCATGCTGAGAAGCTCCATAGGATGGAACGACAGCCATGTGCACGCAAAAGCTAAGCTTCCGTTTGGAGGTGAAATGTTTTGAGTGTTCATCTGCACGAAGTGTTGTCTCGTGGTGAGCTTACAACCCGTGAGAACACAAGGCGCGTTCATGTTGGTGGTGTGGCAATAGGTGGTGGTGCGCCCATACCTATCCAATCGATGACGAGGACGAGGACAGAGGATGTGGAGGCGACTGTCAAACAAATCTTGAAGCTCAAGCAGGCTGGCTGTGACATAGTGCGCTTAGCAATCCCGAACGAGCGGGCAGTGAAAGCGTTGAAGGAGATAAAGCTTCATGTTGATGTTCCAATAGTTGCCGACATACACTTCAGTGCGAAGCTCGCTCTAATGGCGATTGAAGCAGGCGCAGATAAAGTGAGGTTGAACCCCGGCAACATCAGGGAGAAAGCGAAACTGATAGATGTAGTTAGAGCAGCTTTGGAGCGCTCAATACCCATACGCGTGGGCGTGAATGCAGGCTCACTTAATCCAGAGCTATTGCACAAGTATGGTGGTCCGACACCGCAGGCAATGGTGGAGTGTGCAGCGCTTGAGATAGCCCAACTTGAGAAGCTCGGCTTTTACGACATAGTTGTATCACTCAAGTCATCCGATGTGGTTGACACAGCGCTCGCATATATCACCTTCGCGCAGAGGTTCCAGTATCCGTTACATGTCGGGATAACCGAAGCAGGTGTTGGTGATGAGGGCATAGCGGTGTCGGCGATAGGCATCGGCACAGTTTTATCGCTCGGCATAGGTGATACCATAAGGGTATCGCTTGCTGGTGAACCAGAGAGGGAGGTTGAGTTGGCTCGCATAATACTTCGCTCACTCAAACTGCGTGACTTTGGTGTGCGAGTGATCGCGTGCCCGATGTGTGGACGACACGAAATCGATGTGAGAGAGCTTGCGGAGAAGGTAAAGGAGATGACTCGGCACATAAAGGCGCCACTCAACATAGCTGTGATGGGGTGTCATGTGAACGGACCTGGAGAGGCGAGCATGGCTGACATAGGAATAGCGCCACTGAAGGAGAAGGCGATACTCTTCATGCGTGGCAAGCCGATCAAAACCATACCTAAGGAGAGGGCGCTCGAAGAACTTCTCGCCCTCTCAGAGAGCTTAGCCGAGGAAGTGGCTCGAAGAATTTGAAAGGACGCGCGCACAGAGAAAGTGGAGGTGAGAAGATGCGAATGGAGGTTGAGTTGCTCATACTTGGGTCAGGTCCAGCTGGATTAAGCGCTGCGATATATGCAGCAAGGGATGGGGTTGAAGTGATCGTGCTGACTGGAAATTTGCCCGGCGGTGCGCTTACGCTCACAACAGAGGTTGAGAACTTCCCCGGTTTCCCAGATGGCATAAACGGATACGAACTTATGGAACGGATGATGAGGCAAGCGGAGAAGTTCGGTGCGAGACTTGCAAGCGAGGTCGCTGAAGAAGTGAACTTGAAAGCTCACCCGTTCATCGTGCGCACAGAGGCGAGCGAATACTCCTCTTCAGCGCTCATCATAGCAACTGGAGCATCACCGAGGATGCTCGGCTTGCCATCGGAAGAAAGGTTCATCGGGAAAGGCGTATCAACATGCGCCACATGTGATGGTTTCCTTTATCGAGACAAAGTTGTGTGTGTCATAGGCGGTGGAAACACCGCAATTGAAGAGGCTCTCCACCTAACAGCACATGCAAGGAAAGTTTATGTCATACACAGACGGAGTGAACTGCGCGCAAGCAAGGTGCTACAGGACAGAGCGTTCGCAAACACAAAAATAGACTTCATTTTGAACAGTGTCGTCGTTGACATATTCGGGGGAGAGCATGTTGAGGGCGTGCGCATCAGGGATGTCGTAAGCGGACAAGAGAAGGAGTTATATGTGGATGGGGTGTTCGTAGCCATAGGACGAACACCAAACACATCGCTCTTCTCTGGACAGCTACAGCTTGATGATGAAGGATACATAGTCACAGATGAGCTTCAAAGGACGAGCGTGCCAATGGTATTCGCAGCGGGTGATGTGGCTGATAAATTTTTCAGGCAGGCTATAACTGCAGCTGCATCTGGGTGTAAAGCTGCCATGATGGCGATCCGCTACTTGAGGGAGTTGAAGGAAACCGGCTACCCACCACAGTGGGGTTGGCATAAAAGTGCCTGCGGAACCTCAAGCCAAGAAGCAACGGTCTAAAAAGGCGAGCAACAGCAACCCGAAGGGACGAGCAAAACGATGGAGGTGAGCTTGAGATGTTAAATCGTGCGATAGCGAGTGCGGTTGTCATATCGCTGATGTTGCTTGCGGTAAGTGTTGAGCGGACAACGGCTTTGCAGGAGGAGACGGCGAAGCAGGAGAAACAGAATGTAGTGGTCGCAAGTGAACGCATAGGACTGTCGCTGGTCATTTACAATCAGAACATAGCATTGGTGAGGGACATGAGGCGTGCATTCATACCAGAGGGGGATGTGGCGATTGAGTTCACGGATGTTTCTCCAAGCATGGACTTCAGCTCCGTTAACATCGCCTCATTGAGTGCACCAAGCTCGCTCCAAATCACAGCGCAAAAACTGCTCGCCAACCGCCCAACACCTGCAACGCTCCTTGAAAAGAGCATCGGCAAAACAATCACACTGATACGATATGCCGAGGATGGGAGCATCGCTGAGAAGGTTGAGGGGCAATTGCTTTCCGTTGATGGCGCCCGCCCTGCTACTGTCAAGGTTGGCGACAAGCTTCTCCTTTATCCCATTGGGGTCGTCGTGCTTTCGGAGATGCCAGAGGAGATGGTTCTTAAGCCGAAGCTGGTTGCACTCGCAAAATCAACCGAGCCAAGAACACATAACCTCACACTGACATATATAACGACGGGCGTGAACTGGAGCGCCGATTACAACGCCATAATTTCAGAGGAAGAAGAAAGCATGGAACTATTCGGATATGCGAATGTGCGCAACGATGCGGGGGTTTCTTTCCCGTATGCGAAGGTGCACCTTTTGGCTGGCACGCCAAGGGTGAGCGATCGCAGGTTCTTGCGTCAGGCAGAATTTGCAAGGGCTCCTGCACAAGCTCCAGAAGGTGCAGGCGTAGGCGTCACTGAAGCGCCGTTCTTTGAATATCACCTTTACGAGATACCGCAGAAGCTCACACTCGATGAGAAGGGTTCGCTCAGGATAGCCCTCGTCTCAGCAAGGGACATAAAGGTGAAGAAGCAATTCATCATAACAGCACCGAGCATAGGGTTTGAGGTGAGACCGCTACAGGAAAAGCTACCAACGCGCGTCGTCATAAGCTTCATCAATGATGAGGAACATAAGCTCGGAATACCGCTACCGTTGGGCACTGTGAAACTGCATAAGTTGGATCAGTCAGGGAGAGCCGTTTTCATTGGCGAAACACCGATACCAAACATAGGGAAGGGACAGAAGGTGGAGTGGGAGATAGGAACTGCGTTCGACATCGCTGCATACTGGAAGCAAGTTAAATCCATAGCTCCAACTGCAAAGGAACGCGAGATTGAAGTTGAGGTGCTCATCACGAACGGTAAGGACAAAGAGGTAACGGTCCAGTTGCGTCAGCCATTCACATATGGTTTGGATTGGGAGATAACGAAGGCAAGCCATGAATGGAAGATGATCGATGCCATGACAGCCGAGTTCACACTACGAGTGCCACCATCAGGTAAAACCACAGTAACATTCACTGCCAAAGTCAGACTGAGACCTTAAGTCATCACCTCGGCTTTCGGAGGCTATGTCGTTTTTGAAGGCGTTGGCATTCCACGCAGGGATTTAGAGTGGCTTTCAAACTGCACCTAATCAGGCAGGCAAACTTGAAGCCGTGACAAAATTTATAAAGGGTTTGAACGAGGCGAGGTGCGAATGCATGCCACTCTACTTCTCGGCGGAGACAATTCGGCTCTACTGCGATGACTTCCTCAACTTCAACGAATTACCGCCAGAGAGCATTGACTTGATTGTCACCTCACCACCTTACGATGTGGATATCCAGTATGACGGCTATACGGATAATTTGCCTTATCCCAAATACTTGGAGTTCATCGGCAAGGCGTTGGAGAAGTGTTACGAGTTGGCGAAGCCAGATGGAAGGCTTTGCTTGAACATCCCCTTGGACAAAAACAAAGGCGGGCAACGCAGTGTCTATGCGGACATCGTGACAATCGCAAAAGGCATCGGTTGGCAATACCATACGACCATCGTCTGGAACGAACAAAACATCTCTCGTAGAACGGCATGGGGTTCATGGCTCAGCGCATCAGCGCCGTTTGTCATTGCACCAGTGGAGATGATCGTTGTAATGTTCAAGGAGCAATGGCAGAAGCGACAAAAGGGTATCTCCGACATCACTCGTGAGGAGTTTTTGGAATGGACAAATGGTGTCTGGACTTTCAGCGGGGAGAGCAGGAAGAAGGTTGGGCATCCTGCCCCCTTCCCGATAGAACTCCCACGGCGATGCATCAAGTTGTTCAGTTATGTTGGCGATGTTGTCTTAGACCCTTTTGTTGGGAGCGGAACAACATTGCTTGCGTGCCTTCAACTTAACCGCATCGGCATCGGTGTGGAAGTTAGCGAATCCTACTGCGCCTTAGCTGTTAAGCGCCTGAGGACAATTTTAAACCAACCAAAACTGCCCCTTCGTGAAAGGAAAGACTAAGGATACCAACGCCGAATATCTTCGGGCAATTGCTTTAATGGCTTTACGATGTCGCCGAAGTGGGTTTTAACTGTTGGTGGGCAAAAGCTGGGATGGTTTTCCACATAAACACCCGCGAGGAAGCGACGAGCCAGTTGGCGGTTTTTGTTAGGGCGATTGGGTTGCCCCCATTCTGACCTGCCACCGTGTCCTTTATCAGGCGTAACCAACACAACCCGCATGCCTTGTTGGTGATAGAGGATGCTCCAAAAGAGGGTTTCTGTTAATCGGTTGTGAAGGCTCAACTTGCAACTGACGATGACGAGTGGTTCTTCACCCTTACTAACAACGATATCCACATCGCCAAAAATTTTACCCGTATCCCCTATCGCATCAAAGTCAACTTCACCCCAAAGGGAAGAAACTGCGAGAGACAAGCGATGCCTCAACTCTTGGGGAAGCCCTTGCTCACGATAAACACCGTAACCCTCAACACTTAAGTAACCCTCCAGAAACTCTGCCACATACATTTCCCATCGGTCTCCCTCTTCGCGCACCTTTCGTTGCCGTGCCGATTCAGTCACCTCCAGCCACCTCCGCTCATCTCTTTTCTCCTCGTGCCTGAGCGCGTCATCATTATGTGCGTTGGCGCATGCAACAGTAATGGTAGCGCCAAAGGGAAGAAATGCATGGCGGGCTTGAGTTGAGGGCTGAGCATGTCAGGTGATGGCAAACTTACTTTCTGAAGGCTCATGAGGTGCTGTTTGAGCGCTCCCAAATTTCTGTGAGGTGATGTGATGAGAGGTCTTGTTGTAGCACGCTCTGGAGCGAAGATTGAAGTTTGGCTTCCAGATAGCCAGAGAGTTGTCGTCGGCATACCACGGGGCAAACTGCGAAAGGGTGATGTGCGAATCTACTGCGGTGATTGGGTGAATGTCAATCCTGTCTCGCACAGCGAGGTTGCGATTGACTCGGTTGAGGAGCGCAAAAACCTCCTCCCACAGCCACCGGTTGCGAATGTGGACAAGCTCGTGCTTATCGTTAGCTGGAAAGAACCCGACTTCAGCAACATCGTGCTTGATGGCATGATCAGCATGGCTGAGTTTTTCAACACGCCAGTGGTGATCGTCCTCAACAAAGTAGACTTGATTGGCAAACGCCAATTACAGCAAGTTAGGAACTTGCTCTCAATTTATGAGGGGCTTGGCTATACAGTTTTGTGCACGAGCGCAAAGAGGGGCGATGGTTTGGACAGTTTTTGTGAGGCGATAAAGGGCAACTTGGTCGTGCTCGCCGGTCCTTCAGGCGTCGGTAAATCCTCGCTCTTGAACAAAGTCATCCCCGGTGCCATGTTGCGCACAGGTGAAATAAGTGAAAGGACGGGGCGTGGGAAACATGCCACAACTGAGGTGCGCCTCCTGCCGAACCCTCAAGGTGGGTGGGTTGCCGACACGCCGGGCTTCCAAAGGGTTGATTTGCCACGATTTGTATCTCTGGAAACGCTCCCGAAGCTATACCGTGAGTTCACGCAGTTTGAATGTGAGTTCTCAGACTGCTCTCACACTGTTGAACCAAATTGCGGGGTCATGCAGGCGCTGAAACTCGGCGAGATAGCAAAGGAGCGCTATCAAACATACTTGTATTGGCGTGAGGCTATAAGGCAGTGGGGCGTTAAGGGGTGATGGTTTTTGGGTGTTCGTGATCAGGTGACTGCCGTTCAACACCGAAAGCGCTTCGCCCATTCAATCAACCCCTCAAGGAGTCCCGAGCCAAGCTCACGGTAATGCTCAATCGTGAGCAATGTCCCTCTGCTTTTGCTGTATGGCACTTCAAAGACCAGGGCTGGGACTGCAAAACTATCCCACATCCATCGGCTGAATGTCCCCCGTTCATCCCAACGCGATGAATACTGCGCTACTCTGAATGGCTGTTCATGCATCATCTCTTTGGGAAGGTGCCCGCTTGCCACTTCAACGAAGCGCATTGCGGAGTTTGCCTCAGAGGGTGTTGGCTTTAGCAGTTGGAAATAAGCTCCGTCAGCTTCAAGCGCCCCTGGTGCGTGCATGTCAATGGCTATGGCAAGGCGACATCGCTTTGAGAAGCGCTCAATGTCAGCTTGAATGACAGCCACTTCATGGCGCATAGGAAGCGGTGAAAGCCAAGCCCTGTTCATGTCATACGGGAACGGGTCTTTGCCATAATCGCCATCAACAACTCCATCCAAGTTGGCGAACGGCACAACCCAAATGGTCATCTCATTCGGTGAAACCTTTTCTATCGCTGAGCGAAGCAACCCATCAAGGACCCAAGATGCGGGTGTCTCACCTGAGTGTTGGCGTGCGATGATGTAAACACCGATTGAGCCCTCCTCGCCATAAGAGTTGCTCAAACGAAGTAGCTTCCTTCCCTTCGATGTGACGCCTATGGCATCGCAATGCCAGTAGCCACAACACGCCTCCAGCGTCTCCATCAAATTCTCCCTCGTGTATGGGTAACAGAAAGCGAACTCAAAGGAACCAGTCAAGGCTCGCACTTCCCACGATACCTCAAACCTTCCATCCTGTAGCTTACTCACTCTCCCACCGTCACAGCGCTGCCACTCCTTAGCTGGCAGGTGGCGAATGACTGGGTGGGCGTTGCTCCAGTCGCCTCTCCCGCCAAGACATGTTTCAGCGTTTACGAGGGTGAGCCTAAAACGATCGTCTTTGTCACCATCCACACGGAAGTAAAACCAAAGTGTTTCAGTGCCACCATGCGGGTCTGAAGCGAAACGCACATGCCACACCTCGCCAGAGAGTTCCAAATCGATGGCGCACGCGTTTCCAGATTCGAAGTCGCACGAAACCCTCGGTGTGCCCATCTCCGTCACCTCCGTTGGAGTGAAGTTTGGCACATCATGAGCTTCAGCATAACCGACTGTGGTGGTGCTCCTTTCGCATGTGCTAAAATCCACAATAGCAAGCTTCATGATGCCGATGGAGCACTCAAACTCGCACTTCAAACATGTGAGGTGGTGATGGTGAAGCAATGGGGCATTGCTTTCACAATCGCTTTTGCGTGCCTCATGCTTTTGCGTGCCGAATGCTATCAAGTGGGGCACAGGTGGCGTTTCATCGGTGGCGCTTGGAAGGCAACCGATGGCGAACTCATTGGCGAGAGCATGGGTGGGCATGCGTTTGCGATTGCTCAATTCAGCCGTTATAGCAGAACGCAGACAGTTGAGGTGACGATGAACCCGATAAGCCGAGTGGGCGATGGGTGGGTTGCAGGCGGTATTTGCATCTACCAAGATGGAGGTAACTTTTGGCGCTTGGCATTGGTTGAAGCACCTGATGGCAAAATGAAGTATGCTGAACTTGTTGCCATGAGTGGTGGCGTATGGCAGGCACAGGCTGAGATGAAGCTCAAAGTCATCAGCGAGCACGAACCTTCTTTCTCGTGGTCTTGGGGTGAGAGATATAGGTTGCGCATCGTCTTGACCGAGAACGCGATTGATGGGCAGGTGCTAAGCACAGATGGTAAACTGCTTTGGCGAAGATGCTATTCACTTGATGGTGTCGTTCGTTCTGGTTGGATGGCACTCAATGTGCAAGGCATGAGGGCTTCGTTTGTTGAAGCAACGCAGAAGATAGAAGGTGGTGAGGCTCTCGTGTTGAATCTGCGCAAAGCCTCGGTCGTAAGGGACAGCGCCATGGGTAACTTGCGCCTCTCAGAGTGGCTGGCTGATAGCCTGAAGAAGCTCAACATAAGCGTTAGCTATGTTTCGCTTGACGAACTCTCAAACAGTAACTGGTGGAGGAAGCTTGACAGCGGGTTGCTCGTCCTGCCGAACGGGAGGCGAATGCCAGCTGTAGCGAAGGAGGGTTTGCTTGAGTTCCTTAGGTGTGGCGGTAAGCTCATTGTCTTTGGTGTGCCATTGTTTGAGGAAGCGCTCTTTCGCGTTGATGGCACTTGGATGACAGCAAGCGAGATTGAGGCGAGGAGGGAGAGGACGAAGCCACAACGCTTCCTATTTGAGCGCTTGAGCGAAGATGAACTCAAACTGTGGCAACATGGGTCAAGCCACCCGGATGTCTCCGACAGGCTCAGCATCGAGCGCTCTGCATTGAGAGTGGATGGGTTGGAAGTCGATGCGCTTCGCATAGATCTTGAACTGAAGGGATGGGGCATATTCTCACGCTCATTTGGAGCTTCGCCGTTTGGTGAAGATCATTCGCTCACATGCTTTTGGGCGAAAGGCGCTCCACAAACCAAGTCAATGCTTGTTGAGTGGCGTGAGGCTGATGGCTCTCGTTGGTATGCGCATGTGCCTTTGAGCACCGATTGGAAACTCATTGTGCTTTCACCGCTTGACTTCACATACCGTGCTGACAGCCCGACTGGCAAGAAGAGGGGCTATGCAGGCGATAGCTTGAATGTCAAGAACGCACGGACGCTTGTCATCGGGATGGAAGGACCGATGCCACTTGGTAAGCACACAATTTTAGTTGCGGGGCTTGGCACAGCTAAAGATCCGCTCGGAGGCTTCAAAGCAGATTTCTCCTCACCAACCCTTGAGGCGCTGTGCCCAGCTTACAAGTTCTATCGGCTCAAAGATTTGAGTGAGATACGCATTGCCGATGTTCAACCTATCGGGAGGCAGAAGCAAAGCTCTTTGAAGTTGCGCCCACAAATTGATTATGCGGTAGTGCCGACGCCAAGACATAAAGGCATTGGCTTCGTCGGCGAGCGCCCGTTCAGGATTGTCCCATTGACGGAACCACCGATCATGTGGCTCATGTTGAACGCGGAGTTGCCCTATGCATTTTCGTGGTGGCTTTGCTTTGGCAGTGCAGACGAAAAGCTATTCCTTCAAAATGATGCCTTTGGCAACTTACTGCTAAAGACGCTCGGTAAGCTCATCAACGGCGCGATGCTCGTTGAAGCTGGCTGTGACAAATTCACCGCATATGCAGGTGAGGACATCCTCCTCGGCGCACGAGTGATCAACCTCAGTGATACGCAAGTGGAAGCTTTAGTCAGCTTCAGTGTAACTCCGAAGGACAGGAAGGGAATCCGTGAGTCGTTCACATACTCCAAGGAGTTGAAGCTCGCCCCACAAAGCATAGAAGCCATCACGCATAAACTGCCTAAGTTACCAACTGGGAAATACTCTGTGAGCGTCACGCTCGCCAAAGTTGTGAAAGGTGTCACAGCGCCTTGCGACGCGATTGAGAGTGAGCTTGTCGTCGTTGAGCCACCGAAGGTAACCGACGCTGACAGGGTCAAAGTCAAAGGCGCTCACTTCCACTATCGTGGGAAGCGTTGGTTTGCGTTCGGGCTAAACTATTGGCCTCGCTTCATTGCAGGTCAAGAGCCGGTTGACTATGGACGCCACTGGCTTGACCCAGTCAACTACGACCCTGAGGTCATTGAAGCGGATTTGAGGTTACTCAAGGAGATGGGGATGAACTGCGTCAGCATCTCATACGGTGATGTGAGGCAAGCGATGCCACTCCGTGATTTCCTCAGGCGCTGTTACGAACACGATATCAAAGTGAACCTTTTCATCGCAGGCGCTCACCCGTTGCATTTCCAACCAGAGATAGTAAGGCAACTCCTTGAGGCAGCGGACTTGCCGAACCAGCCTGCGCTCTTCGCATACGACATAGCATGGGAGCCTCGTTGGGGCGGATACAACGAGAGACGCCGATACGACAACGAATGGCGCAAATGGCTTGAAGAGAACTACGGTAGCATCGAAGCAGCTGAAAAGGACTTCGGCTTTAAGCTCCCACGAGATGAGAAGGGGAATGTAACAGTCCCGAAAGATGAGCACCTGCTCAAAGATGGTGAGTGGCGCATAATGGCTGCAGCATACAGGCGTTTCCTTGACGACATGCTAAGCAGGCGTTACAGGGCTGTCGTCCGATTTATACGCAGCCTCGATCCGAATCACCTCATCGGGGCTCGCACTGGATATGGTGGTGGTCCGTTTGGTGCTGAGGGTGCGTTCCCGTTTGACCACACTTCGGGTGCAAAGCACCTTGACTTCATCTCACCTGAGGGTTGGAACTTGGGTTGGCTCGGGCAAGCTGAGGAGGAGCAATTTGCAAGGGCTGTCTTCATCACCGCATATGGGCGCTGGGCTGGAAACTCAAAGCCAGTCTTCTGGGCTGAGTTTGGACTGACGCTCAGGCACGGTCCGTTCTCGCTCGACTGGTATGATGATGAGGAAAGGCTTCAGGCGCAGGCGAAACTATACGATGCGATATATCGCCTCATGCAACTGAGCGATGCCGATGGGGCGATGGGTTGGTGGTTCCCCGGCGGATACAGGGTCAACGAGAGAAGCGACTTTGGCATAGTGAACCCCGATGGAACGCTTCGCCCAGCAGCGCACATCGCAAAGAAGTGGGCAAAGGTGCTCACCAACTTGCCCGAGGTCGATAAGAGGCAAACAGCTTTCATCGTGATTGACAGAGATGAGAATGCTCGTGGTCCGATGGCGTTGTGGCTCAAGCACGGTGAGGAAGTTTCAAGGCTTGTTAGGGAGGGCAAAAGGATTGAACTGCGAACTGAAGGGACTGGAAAGACTTCGGACGATGTCCCACGATTATCGATTGGGAACACGAAATGGGAGCCGATGAAACCACCGAAGTTCATCAATGGCGAAATCAACGCCGTTTACATATCACACAACGGCAGGGATTGGCGCGAGGTGAGAGATGGCGAGAGCATCAAACTTGAGGGCGATTGGCAAAGCGCAACAACGCTTCATATGAAAGTTGAACTTGGGAACACGGGCGAAGCTACATGGCTTCCACAAAACCGATGCAAGGACCCGTTGAATGGCATCGCCGTCATGGTGAAGGTTAATGATGAGGCGCTCACATTCCCGATACCAAAGGTGGTGGAGCGGTTTGGCGATGTTCTTGTTGAAGGGATCGCTCTTCGAATGCCGAGGGGTGATGCGCACATAACTGTTAACATGCTCTGGCGCAACTCACCATTCGGTGAAAGGGTGAGCTTTGAGTTGAGGAGATGAGAGGGCTGTTGCAGTTTTGAACATCGTGATCAGAACTCAATGAGGATGTGTTTCTCTTCGCCCTCACGCAGGATGACTTCCTTCGCCCCGACGAGTTCGCCACCCATGAAGACCATGATCACATGCCTACCGGGGGAGAGATGTTCAATTTTGAATTCGCCGTTTTGGTTGACCGAGCTCGCAAGCGATGCGTCAGCGTTCGGGAGAACTTGATAAAACCTGAATTCCGTTTTCTCACCGCCCTTGCGAACTATCTTCCCATAGACCGATGCCCCGATGGAGAGATTGAAATCAACGATGGCGCAGTCACCGCTATCAAGCTTAACATGGTGTCTGACAGCTGCTGCCAAGCCTTCGCCCTTGCACCTCACTGAGTATGTTCCGGGAGGTATGTTTTTGATTATGTAGCGTCCGTTTATGTCCGTCACAGTTTGCGCTATCTTCCTGCCACTCGGTGTGTAGACGGTGATGATAGCTATGCTGACTGGATCACCGTTGTCTATGCGCTTCACCTGCCCCTCAATCTGCGAGAGTTGTGGGAGTGTGAACTCAACGAAAACCCTCTCGGCAGGCTTCAATGTGAGACGCTTTGAAATCGGTAACAGCAAGGGGCGTCCATAGACCACCAGTTCATATTCGCCGGCTGGGAGGCGAAGCATGAACTTCCCATCTCCGCCGATGCTCGCTGTTTGCTTTACTATCGTATCTGGCGGTGTGAGCGAGTGTTGGAAGTATGTCAGGAGATGCTCAACTGTTGCTGGCGGGCAGGCGAAGACTTGTAGTTCGTCGAGCCAACTCTCATCGTGCGCCTTCACTTTGCCGACGACAACCGCTGGTGGCGGTAGCTTGATAACCCCTACTTCCGTGACTTTGTCACCGCCAACTTTTATGTTGCGCAAGGTAATCCCACCCTCGCTTGCCCTCAACTCAACGGAGTATTGTCCAGCTGGTAGGTTCGTGATGATGAACGAGCCATCCTCCTTCGTCTCCACCGTGTTAAACGCATACTCACCTCTTCCGTATGGCTTTAAAACGCTTACCGTTGCCTTCCTCACAGGTTGCCCAAAGCCGTCGACGAGTTTGCCAGAGATGCCACCCAACCCAACATACTTCAACCTCACCAATACATTCACAGCACCGCTTCCAATCACCTCTTTCCCAATCAAGTTGAGGCGCTTCTCACTTTCCTCACATGCCATGTGGCTTGCCCTGAGCGTGTAGTTGCCGAGTGGGACGGCAGAGAACTCAAAATAGCCATCTTGATTCGATGAGGCTATCAGGGTGAATTTGTTACCGCTCCCGCCATCGCGCTCAAGCCTTATGGTGGCATAAGGCAATGGCTCCTCGCTCGTCCCCTTCGTGGTGATCGTCTTCCCAGCAACCTTGATACAGCGGGGTAGCTTCAATGTAACCTCTATCGGCTTTTCAAATTCGTCTTTCAGGACGCGGACATGCACAGGTGTGAAGACAGCCGAGTGAAGTGACTCCGAATATGCGTAGATGCTTTTTGGAGTTGCTGCTAAGTCATACTCACCCTCGGGCAAGCCGCAAATCCTCATGAAGCCGTTGCTATCTGTTGAACCTATGTTTTCCCAGAAGAGCTCATCATTAGCGCGCAGGTGCACATATGCGCTTATCGGTTTGTCTGGCTGTTCCATAACTCGCACGAGCAGTTGCGGTTTGTCTGGGAGGAGGATTTTGATTTGAGGATTCCTTGTCTCCCTCGCATCGACGATGGTCACAACACTCCAACCGGATGCGCAGACGACCGCTCTATAGACAGCGGGTTCTTTCTCTATCGGCATGACGCACCTTCCAGAGCCATCCGTCACAAGTGTCGCTGAAGAGCCATAGGCTTTCTGTGGGGAGAGCATTCGCATAAACACGGACACGGCTTCGTTGCTCAAGGGCAGTTTTCCACCGTCACGAAGCAGTGTAAATGTAACAGCTGTCGGTGGCTCAAAATATGTGGCTATGAGGTGTAGCATCAATGTCTCGCCTTCCTTGAGCTCGATCAACTTCGGTTGTAGCGTGACTTTGCCCGCGCCTTCAACACCCCTCAAGTTGAGAAGGTATCGCCCAGCCTCAACACCGTTGAACTGGAATGAACCGTTTTCGTCTGTCCGAGCTATCAAGCTCTCACCCGACACAAGCGAACGCAATAAGAGCGATGCCCCTTCTATTGGCTCACCACGCTGGTTCAGTAGCTTCCCAAGTATCTGTCCACCTAACGGCATCAGAGTTATGTTGACTTCCGTTTCCGAAGTGCCCTTCGGTATTTCCACATCCGCAAAGAATGCCTTGAATCCGCTGAGGCGTGCCTCAAGCCTAAGCTTGCAACCGCTGAAAGCCTCACCACGAGCACGCAATGAAAGGGCTTTTATTTCCTGTGAGGGCATGTTGGTGAGCACTCTACCGCCAACTGTTATCTTCACTTGGGCACCGAGCCAAAGGCTATAGTTCCCATCGTCATCGGTTCGAACTGTGCAATGCATCTCTATCATCTCGCCCTTCACTGAAACATCTATGGGCGTTTGAGGTAGCGGTCTACCGTTTGCTGCGCTCACTTTACCTTTGAGCACGGGCATGGGCTCAACTGGAAGCGAGACAGAAACCTCTTCATCCTCACCTACATTCACGAGCGCTATCGCTACCGCATATCCGATTTTCACAGCCACGATCTGCCATTGCCCTGCGGGGATGTTGCGCAAGTCACATTCGCCGTCTTCGTTTGTGACTGCAGGTCCTATGGTGACTTGCGTTTCGCCCTGTGATATAGCTACGATCTCCACCCCGTTTATCGCCCTCCCAGTTGAGCGCTCATATGTGAAGCAATGTATTGTTGCGGGCATCGCAGGTGCGCATATCAGCAAAGCATAGAGCAGAGCGCAAACACACTTTAACTGCGGTCTCTGTGTTGCTGGCTTGTGTGGTGCATGCCTCCGTAGCGAGTTAGTCAAGGAAGCATCATCAGGTGGTCTCATGTTCAAGCTTCCCCTCCGGGATCTCATGCTGTGGTGGCATTGTTGTGCCGAGCTCTTCATGAACACATTTTAACCATCGTGGCGCGAGTTAAAAACTTAGTATCGGGAGTGGTGCGCCTCGTTTGACAGCCAATGGGTATGTCCTTACAATGATTTAAGGCGTGACCAGCGAATTCAGCCTACCGATCTGACGGAGGGTTGATTGCGATGATAACGACGAGCGATTTCAAGCCCGGTCTGACGATCGAATACGATGGCGATGTTTGGATGATACTTGAGTTCCTTCATGTGAAGCCGGGTAAGGGGCAAGCGTTCGTGCGCACGAAGTTGCGCAACTTGCGCACTGGCAATGTTATTGAGCGCAACTTCAGGGTGAACGAAGAGTTTGAGCCAGCCCACATAGAGCATCGTAAAGTCCAATACCTTTACAGGCATGGCGATGAGTGTGTCTTCATGGACATGGATACATTTGATGAGCTATCCGTTGACGCTAAGAAGTTGGGCGACGCTATTGAGCTGATGCCGGAGAATGTTGAAGTCACATTGCTTTTCCATCGTGGCGATGTGATCAGCGTTGAGTTGCCAACCACTGTTGAGGTGCGAGTCGTTGAGACGGAGCCGGGAGTGCGTGGTGACACTGCCTCTGGAGGCTCAAAGCCAGCAAAGCTTGAGACTGGGGCTGTCATACAAGTCCCCTTGTTCGTGAACGAAGGTGACATAATCAAAGTGGACACCCGCACAAGGAGTTACATTGAAAGGGTCAGCTGAGCCCTTGAGGCATCGGTTGTTCAACCCTTCTTGACCTTTGGAGGGTTAACCACATGAGCACACGCAGAAGAGCGTTGGGTAAACGACAGCTGGCTATGCTTTGTAGGCAATTTGGAGTCCTATACAGCGCTGGCGTCGACATGCTTCGCATACTCAAGGTGTTAAGACAGCAAACGGATGACGAGAGGCTTGTTGAGATACTCCTTAGCCTTGAGAAGGATTTGAGGATGGGGAGGAGTCTGGCTGCGGGGCTCGCCCGTTTCCCGACTGTGTTTTCGCCCATGTTCATAAGCATGGTGAGACAAGGTGAGCGTGAGGGCGTCCTCGATGAGATGATGTTCAGACTCGCCGAACACCTTGAGAGGGAGGCGGAGTTTGAGTCCGAATTCGTGGCACTCGGACAGACGAGGGGAGATGTTGAAGTAACATTTGAGAGGCTTCGCCCTCTGCTCGTGTGGCTGACTATCATATGCGGTGTGATATCAGTAGCCATAGCATGGCTTTGGTATACGAGTTTAATTGGGCTTGTCCCAATGCGTTACCTCGGTCCAAACATAGCGTTGCTTGTTGGAGTGCTCATGCTTTCTTTCGCCCTCTTGTTCCTGCGATACAAGCCTCCACGCATAGCGAGGTGCTCATTCTGCGGTGGGACGGAAGCGCAGGTTGGTCAACTCATCCCCGGTGAAGGTGGCGTATGGATATGTGAAGCTTGCATCGCCAAAAGCGCGCAGGTGCTGAAAGAGCATAGGCTCGCTCAGATGGAGGCGATGGGCAAGGAGCCCGAATTGGAACCAGAGGAGGAAGCCGAAAAAACATTTTCGCTTGAAGAGGGAGAGATGGAGAAACCCACGAAGAGTGGTGAGCTTGAAGTTGAGGAGGAAATATGAAAGGCATTTTGGGGGCGAGTGCGATGGGGAGCAATTTTGTTCACCTGCATGTCCACACCGAGTATAGCCTCCTTGATGGAGCTGCACGCATAAACGACCTTGTAAAAACAGCTTGTGAGATGGGCATGGATGCTCTTGCAATAACCGATCATGGCGTCATGTATGGTGTGATTGAGTTTTATGAAGCATGCAAGGAAGCAGGCATAAAGCCGATAATCGGATGCGAGGTCTACTTGACTGAGGATAGGAAACAGCGCAAGGGCAGGAAGGACATGACAGCTTCTCACCTTGTGTTGCTTTGCGAGGACGAGGAAGGTTATCACAACCTCATACGCATAGTCAGCATCGCGCATCTTGAAGGCTTTTACTATCGCCCGCGAGTTGACTTGGAGTTGCTAAGCCAGTATTCGAAGGGGTTGATAGCGCTCAGTTCCTGCCTCTCAAGCCCAATAGCGAGGGAGATACTCAACCGAAACGAAGATGGAGCAAAGAGATGGGCTGCGATGATTTCCGAGGTCATGGGCAAAGGCAATTTCTACTTGGAGCTACAAGACCATGGCTTGGAAGAGCAAAAGCAAGTTAACGAGGCGCTGTGCCGGTTGGCGAAGGAGCTCAACTTACCTTTGGTGGTCACAAACGATGTCCACTATGTCAGGAGGGAGGATGCGAAGGCTCAGGAGGTCTTGCTCAAAATTAACACCGATGCCGACAGCTCTTACAGGATGCACTTTGAGACAGACCAGTTCTATCTCAAGTCGCCAGAGGAGATGTTCAACCTGTTTGGCTCAAACGAGCCCGCTTTAAGGGCTACAGTTGAGATAGCTGAGAGGTGCAACCTCACTATCAAGTTGGGTGAGCCGAGGTTGCCTCGCTACGATTGCCCAAACGGTATGGAGCCAGATTTATACCTGAGGAAGCTCTGTGAAGAAGGCATGAAGAATCGCTACGGTCAACCCAACGAGGAGGTAAGAAGAAGGCTTGAATACGAACTGAGCGTCATCGCGCAGAAGGGATATTCAGGTTACTTCCTCATCGTTTGGGATATAGTCCAACATGCCAAGAGCAAGGGCATAATGGTTGGACCAGGTAGGGGCTCGGCAGCTGGATGCTTAGTAGCATACCTGTTAGGGATAACTAACATTGACCCGCTGAAGTATGGGCTTATGTTTGAACGCTTCTTGAACCCAGAGAGGCAGAGCACTCCCGATATTGATCTTGACTTCCCAGACACACGCCGAGACGAGATCATCGATTATGTGACGAGGAGGTATGGGCGTGATAGGGTTGCTCAAATAGTCACCTTCGGGACACTCCAAGCTAAAGCGGCGATAAGAGATGTTGGTAGGGTGCTTAAGGTGGAGCCTGAACTCGTAGATAGGGTCGCAAAGCTGATACAGGAGAGGATGAGCATTGAGGAAGCTGTCGAGCACTCTTTCGAGCTCCAAGAGCTAATTTCATCGAACGAGAAAGTTAGGGAATTGATTGACACCGCCAAGCGCATTGAGGGGCTCGCAAGACATGCATCAACTCACCCGTGTGGTGTTGTCATAGGTGACAGACCGCTGATTGACATCGTCCCACTTAGGCGCAGCACAGATGGCGAGGGTGTGATAACGCAATATGACGGCGTATCGGTTGAGAAGGTTGGGCTGGTCAAGATGGATTTCCTCGGGCTACGCAACTCAACCATCATAAGCCGAACCATCGAACTGGTGAAGGAAAGAAGAGGCATTGAGATTGACATCAACTCAATCGACTTGAACGATAAGAAGACTTACGAGATGCTCTCTGGTGGGCATAGCGTTGGCGTTTTCCAGCTTGAGAGCAAGGGCATGAGGCAACTCCTGAGGGATTTGAAGCCAGACAGGTTTGAGCACCTCGTCCCGCTCGTGGCATTGTATCGCCCAGGTCCGATGGATGACATACCGAAGTTCGTCGCTGGAAGACATGGCAGGCAGATTGAGTATATGCATCCGAAACTCGAAAGCATATTGAGGGAAACATTTGGGGTGATGCTCTATCAGGAGCAAGTCATGATGATAGCACACGAGCTTGCGGGCTTCTCAATGCCTCAGGCTGAGATACTCATGCGGGCTATGGGGAAAAAGAAGGTAGAGCTGATGGAGCAAATGCGCTCGAAGTTCATAGAAGGCGCTGTGGCAAACGGTATTGAGAGGGAGACCGCTGAGAAGATATTTGAGCGGGTGAGCGCTTTCGCAAAATACGCTTTCAACAAGTCTCACTCGGCAGCGTATGCGCTTGTAGCTTACCAGACCGCATACCTGAAGGCGAACTTCACCCTTGAGTATATGGCATGCCTCCTCACAGCATACAAGGGGTTCAGGAACAAGGTCGTGAGCGCTTTGAACGAATGCAGGAGGATGGGGATACCAATACTGCCTCCCGATATAAACAGGAGCTATTGTGACTTCGTCGTTGAAGGGGATGGAATACGGTTTGCGCTCTCGGCGATAAAGAATGTGGGCGAGACGGCAGCGAGAGCCATAGTTGAGGAAAGAGAAAGGAACGGTGCCTACAAGAGCATATTCGACTTTGCGAGGAGAGTTCCACCACACGCTGTCAACAGGGGTGCGCTTGAGAGCTTGATAAAGGCTGGCGCTTTTGATTCTCTGCACCGCAACAGGAACCAACTGCTTATGGCTATAAGCGACGAGCGTTCGCCGATCCTACACGCCCTGCGCTCACAACCAAGGTCAGCACCAACAATGGGGAGACTGTTTGACACCCACACCGACGAGTTGCTTCAAATGCCACTCCCCAATGTGCCAGATGTGCCAATAACACAGAAACGAAAGTGGGAACAAGACTTGATGGGCTTCATGATACAGTGCAACTTGCACGATGAACTCCCAGAGGAGGTCAGGAGGGAGATAACTCATGAGATAGCTTCGCTGGATGAAGCTGAGGGATACGATGTTGCCATAGTTGGTTTCGTAACATCGCTAAGGAGGAAGATGAGCAAGAAGAACACGCCTGTAGCCTTCTTGACGATCGCTGATCACACGGGGGAGGTCGAGGTAGTCCTGTTCAGAGAGGCGTGTGAGAAATATGCCAACGATCTGCGTGAGGGTGAGCTTGTGTTGGTCAAAGGTAGGGTGCAACACAGAAGGGTTGAAACGAAAGGCGAGGAGGACGAAGGGCGGGAGCATGCAGGCGGAGATGTTGAAGTGAGCGTCATCTGTGAGGAGCTCACCTCCATAGAGTCGCTCGACAAAATCCAACCCGAGGGGAGACGGCAAAGAAGCGGTGAGAGGGGACAAGCCTTGGGAAGGGAAGATGCCAAGACATTGCAAATACTTGCTCATGCAGACGAGTTCGATGAGGAGCGAGTGAGAAAGTTGCGCGAGATACTGCTGGATTACAAAGGGGATATGCAGGTTGAGATCATCGTTGAAGGTGGCGGCAAGAGACGCAAAGTCCCCCTCAAGAACCTCAAGGTAAATGGGAGCGACGAGCTTTTAAAGTTGTTGCGAGAGATGTTTGGGGAGGGAAGGGTGAGGATTGAGTGAGTGAACTCAAGATCAAGTTCTTGGACGCACGCAGTTGTTCTCCGACCAAGCTGGCAATGGATCTGCGCAAGGAGATGCGTTCGTTTTTTTCATCGCAGGAGGAATCGGTGCGACGCATCATAGCCGATGTCTTTGAGCGCGGCGATGACGCAGTCGTTGAATACGAGCGCAAATACGGATGGAGCAATTGCACCGCAGATAAATTCATGGTGAGCGAAGAGGAGATAGAGGATGCTTTAAGGTCAATTGATGAGGATGTGTTATCTTCGCTCAAAGTCGCAATGAGCGAACTTGAGCGCTACCATGTGCGCAACGCCCCCATATCTTCTTTTGAACATGCAAGTGATGGTTCAATCTTCGCCGAGCTTGTTTCACCTGTCCAGTCGGTGCTGATTTACGCCCCCGGTGGGAGGGCGCCATACCCATCCACAGTCCTGCATGTTGGCGTTCCAGCGATGGTTGCTGGAGTCCAAAGGATCTATGTGACTACGCCACCCGATAAAGATGGTTTTGTTCATCCAGCCATCCTCGTTGCTGCGAAGCTGATAGGCGCAGAAGCTGTGTTCAGGATTGGTGGTGCTCACGCGATAGCTGCGTTCGCCTTCGGGACTGAAAGCATACCGAAAGTGGACATGGTTGCTGGACCTGGCGGGATGTATGTTGTTACAGCGAAGCGCTTGCTTTACGGTGTTGTCGGGATTGACCTTTTACCGGGACCAAGCGAGGTATTCATCATAGCCGATGATAATGCAGATGCGGAGCTTGTAGCTGTTGACATGCTCGCACAAGCTGAGCACGGTGAAGACTCGGCAGCCGTTCTGGCTACCCCTTCAGAAGAGCTAATAGCTCGTGTTCAAGAGGAGCTCTCGCGATTGCTCGAAGGAATGGAGAGGAGTAAGGTGGCGCTTGAAGCGCTCAACTCTTTTGGTGCGCTCATACTTACGGCGACACTGGATCAGGCTATTGAGGCGTGTAATGAGTATGCGCCAGAACATGTGGAGCTTCATTGCTCCACATGGCGTGAGGTGATCTTGAAGATTCGCAACGCAGGCGCAATATTCGTTGGTGGGACTCCAACGGCGTATGGTGATTACGCTGCGGGACCAAGCCATGTCCTCCCGACGCTCGGCGCATCTAAGTTCTCTTCGGGGCTGTCAGTTGAAAGCTTCATCAAAAAGACAAGATGTGTCCTGCTGAGCAATGAGCGAATTTTGAGGTTGGGAGAACATGTAAAGAAGCTGGCTGAGCTTGAGGGACTGCGTTACCATGCTCTCTCAGTGGAGGCGAGATTGAAGAGACTGAGGTGCGAGCAAAAAGAGCTGGATGTAAACAGCGGTGATGGCGATGCCTGACACAAGTGGCTTGGGACACCGCAGTGCCATGCTTGTGAACGCTGATGTGCTCCAAGAACTACGCTCAGTTGATAGCATCGTCTTTGACATCGATGGCGTGCTCATAGATGTTTCCGAGAGTTTCAAGTTGGTGACATGCGAAGCTGTGAGGCTGTATGCCGAATTGATACTTCAATGGGAAGTGGACACACCGTTATTGAAGCCAAACGAGACTGAGCTTATTAAATCAGCAGGTGGCTTCAACAGTGATTGGGATGTGGTGAAGGCTGTGATGCTGTTTTACCTCTTCAAAAGGTTCAAGCATGGCTCGAAGAAAGCGAGCGAGTTGCGTCGCCTCAAACCATCGCTTGAGGAGTTCTTCAAAACGGTCGCGAGGATGGGTGGTGGCTTTGAGAACGCCGAGAGATACATCCTTTCGCAATGTGATGCAGGGATGCGCCAAAAATTGGTGAGGGAATGGAACCCGAGGCTTTTGGTGCGGTTGTTTCAAGAGCTTTATGGGGGCGATGAATGGTGCCATTACCTTTATGGTTTCCGACCACAGTATGTAAAAGGTCGTGGCTACATTGAGCGTGAGAAGGTCCTTGTTGATGTAAATCTCATACCGAGGGAATTGAAGCTCGCCATATTGACGGGCAGGACGAAGCGTGAGGCTGAGCTTGCCTTGAAGAAGTGCAACATCATCGACTTGATACCACCACAGTTTTGGATGACAGATGATGATGGTCTGAGGAAGCCAGACGGCAGAGCGCTCTGGCTTTTGCTCGACAGGATCGGCTCAAGGAACGCCATATATGTTGGGGATGGTGTCGATGACTTGATGACTGTGCAGAACTACAGGCAGTGGGCTAAGGACAACCACCCAAAGGTGCTTTTTTGTGCGGTGCTGAGCGACACAAGGAGCGGAAGTGAGCGACAGAAGTTCATCGAGTGCGGTGCCGACATCATTTCTCCAGATGTTAACTTCCTTCTGCGCTACATAAGATCGCTCCGTGAACTGGGTGCTGACAGCGGGAGCAACTAAACTTAGCGCTTTGAAAGGAGTGAAGTTATCAAAGTGAAGAGAGCGCTTAGGGAAGCATCCATGACGCGCCAGACGAGGGAGACAACTGTCAATGTTGAGATTCGTTTGGATGGCAGTGGGGAAGCGTCAATCGATACTGGCATAGGCTTCTTTAACCACATGCTTGAAACGCTATGCAAGCATGCCATGTTTGACATGAAGGTAAGCGCAAGGGGAGACCTGCATGTTGATGCGCATCACCTCGTTGAGGATGTAGGCATAGTCATAGGCAAATGTGTTGATGAGGCGCTCGGCGAAAGGGTGGGCATTGCCCGTTTCGGGCATGCCATAGTCCCGATGGATGACGCGCTTATCCTTGTGGCTGTTGACTTGAGTGGGAGAAGCTACTTGCATTGGGATGTGGAAATGAAGCAGAGCTTCATAGGTTCTTTCAACGCTACCACGATTGAATGGTTCTTCAAGGCGCTGTGTGATAACGCGGGCATGAACTTGCATGTCGTAAAGCTGGCTGGCAAGGATGCTCATCACATCGTTGAAGCTATTTTCAAAGCCTTCGCTTGTGCTATAAGGCAGGCTGTAGCACCATCTGGCATCGAGGCAATCCCGAGCACGAAAGGGAAGCTCAAGTAGGCGAAGGTGAAGTGACCATGCCCGTAAACAGGGAGAGGTTGCTTGAGGACTTCCTTGAGCTTGTGCGCATACCAAGCCCATCTTTGCGTGAGGGGCGTGTGGCGAAAGCCATCATAGCCAAGCTTAAAGAGGCTGGCGCTGACGATGTTGAAGTTGACAAGGCAAACGAAGCCATAGGCGGGGAGCACGGAAATATCATCGCAAGGTTTGACGGCTCTTTGAATGTTCCTCCTGTGCTTCTCAACGCTCACATTGACACAGTTACGCCATGTGAGGGAGTTGTGCCAGTTATCGAGGGCGATTGCATTCGTTCCGATGGGACTACAATCTTGGGCGCTGATAACAAAGCTGGCGTTTGCGTCCTCCTTGAGGCATTGAGAGTGATGAAGGAGGACTCGATTGAGCATGGACCTGTTGAGGTTGTCTTTACGGTTGCCGAGGAGATAGGTCTTCTCGGAGCGAAGCACCTTGACTATGGCAGGCTGAGTGCTAAGTGTGGCTTCGTCTTTGATGGCGGAGCACCTGTTAGCAAGGTGATAATGGCTGCGCCAACCCAGAAAAACATAAAGGCTAAAGTTCATGGTATGGCAGCTCACGCTGGCGTTTCACCTGAGAAGGGTATAAACGCTATCGTGCTTTCGAGCAGGGCGATAGCCAAGATGAGGCTTGGCAGAATCGACGACGAGACAACGGCTAACATAGGGATCATAAGGGGTGGGAGGGCAACTAACATCGTTCCAGACTTGGTTGAAATAGAAGGCGAAGCAAGAAGCCACAATGAGCGAAAACTTGATGAACAGATTGAGCACATGGTCTCTTTGATCAAGGCAGAGGCTGAAGCAGGTGGCGGGAAAGCTGAAGTTGAGATTGAGCTTAAATACAAGCGCTTCTTCATTGGCGAGGATGAGCTTCCGTCTCTGGTCGCAAAGAAGGCTATAGAGGCACTCGGGGAAAAGCCGATTTGGAAAAAGGGTGGGGGCGGAAGCGACGCAAACATATTCAACGAACATGGGATTAAGACACTCATCGTTTCCTCTGGAGAGCAGAATCCGCATATGCTTAGCGAGTTCGTTTGCTTAAGCGATATGCAAAGGGCTACCATGCTTGCCATTGAGCTTGTGCGTTCGTTTGGTGAGCTCTCGCTCTCCAAGGCATCATGACCACGCATGGTGGTGCTTAGCACGATGGTGCTAATGATTGACAACTACGACTCGTTCACATACAACCTCGTGCAATACCTTGGTGAGCTTGGTGCAGAGGTTGTCGTCTACAGGAACGACATGATAACGATTGAGCAAATAGAAGACTTAAAGCCGTCACATATCATCATATCGCCCGGACCTCGCACCCCTCAGGAAGCCGGCGTCTGCGTTGAGGTTATCAGGCACTTCTCTGGCAGGATACCGATCTTGGGTGTTTGCTTGGGACACCAATGCATCGGATATGCATTCGGTGGGAAAATCATAAGGGCGAAAAGGCTAATGCATGGCAAGACATCCCCGATAAGGCATGATGGGAAAACGATATATCATGGCTTGCCAAACCCTTTCACTGCCACACGCTATCATTCACTCGTTGTTGACAGGATTTCACTCCCATCCTGTCTTGAGGTAAGTGCTATATCGGAAGACGACGAAGAGATCATGGGCATAAGGCATGTGGCGTTCCCGCCACAAAGGTGTGTTGAAGGTGTCCAGTTCCATCCTGAGTCAATCCTAACGGAGGTGGGGAAAGACTTGCTTCGCAACTTCTTGGAGATGACTTCAAAGTGAGCGATGAAACATTGCTCTCAGCTTGCTTTACAATTAAGCAGTGGTGCAATATTAACCCTTTGGAGGCAATGAGGAGCTAAGCGCATGTGATTAAATGGTGATTTACGCCCACATGGAAGTAGCATTGTTAAGGATGAGGTGAAGGGCATGCCCGAGGAGACGAAAGAGAAAGCCACCATTGCTGAGCTTCAAACGAAGTTGCGCGAGCTTGAGATCCAGATCGCTGAATTGCAATCGGAGCGGAGAAGGCTTCAACAGCAGATTGCCGAGATGAGAGCGATGGAAGAAGTCATGCCACCAACATCGCAGAGCGAGCTACAGCAGACTTTGAGGAGGATGTTCGCTCGCTTCGCTCGTTTCCTTCAAGCACAGCGTTGTATGCTGATGCTCCACGACCCGATAAACGACAGGTTGGTCATTCAAGAACCACTCATCGGTTTCAGCGATGATGAGAAAGAGGAGTTGAAGAAGCTTGAGGAGATAGATGGCGAGTTCAACTCCGTCTTCAAGGAACGCAGGATGCTTATCTTGAACTCACTTGCTGGGTGCAATGCACCAGATATGCACCTCCTCCAAAGGATTGGAGTGAAGAGCGTTTTGGCAGTGCCGATGGTGTGGGAAAGACGCGATGAAGACCAGCAGGTGATTGAGAGGAGAACAATTGGGGTGCTTGCATTTTTCGACAAGCGTGGCAACGGTAGCTTCGTCGATGAAGACAGAAGGATTGTTGAAGTCCTTGCGAGGCAGGCTGCTGCTGTCATCGCTGGCGCTCAGCTCATTATACAGGTGATCGAAAGGAAGCAAGAACTCGAAAGAGCATTCCAAAGCATGCTTGCTGGCGTGATCATCGTCAACATGAAAGGCAGGATACAGCTTATAAATCAAGTCGCCTTGAACGCCTTCTGTGAGGGCGAAACGGATGGTATGGGCAAAAGTTATGACGAGGTCATAAAGCATGAAGGTGTTAAAGAGCTCATCAGTAAAGCGATAGGGGAGCTGACCGAGCTAACAGCGGAGGTTGAGTTGGAGAAACCAGAAGAAAGAGTTTTCAGAGCTCAAACTGCTGTGGTGAGGGATGAAGCTGGCAACCCAACTGGGATAATCGCTGTCTTCACCGACATAACTGAGATAAGACGACTTGAGCAAATGAAGACTCACTTCGTTGCCGCGGTCTCGCACGAGCTTAGGACACCACTTACTTCAATCAAAGGCTTCATAGCTACGCTCCTCGATGACACCGAAGGCTACTTCGACCACCAGACAAGGTATGAGTTCTACCAGATCATCGATCAAGAGTGCGACAGGCTGAGAAGGCTCATTGATGATCTGCTCAACCTCTCAAGGATAGAGAGGGGGCTTGCATTGCAACCCAACTGGCAAGTTGTGGATGTTGTGAGCGTCATAAAGAGGGTGCTCGCAGCGCAACAAGCTTACACAGATAAGCATGAGCTCAAGATGGACATACCTGAGGAACTGCCACCTATAGTTGCTGATGAGGATAAGCTTGATGAGATACTCACGAACCTCGTTAACAACGCGATCAAGTATTCGCCAGATGGTGGGGAAGTGGTCGTAAGGGTTGTCCGTGAGGATAACACGCTTTTGTTCAGCGTCAAAGACCAAGGCATAGGCATACCGAAAGACAAGCTGACGCTGATATTTGAGAAGTTCTCGCGCATAGACACCCGTGAGACGAGGGCCGCTGGTGGGACGGGGCTTGGTCTTTACCTCGTTAAGCACCTCGTTGAAGCACACGAGGGTGTCATATGGGCTGAGAGCGAAGGCATCGGCAAAGGTTCCACATTCTTCTTCCGCCTTCCAATATTCCCGAACAGGGCAAGAGAGGAGGGCTACATCTTCACCGAGGTCGAGAAGTATCTGCACTAACCTCAAGAAGAGGGACGCTACCTCGGGATGAGCCAAAGATGAACAAGGGCAGTAAGAGAAGGATCGCCATCGGAGCAGACCATGCAGGATACGAGCTGAAAAGATACATCGCTACAAAGCTTCGTGAGGAAGGCTATGAATGCATCGACTACGGAACACACTCGAAGGAAAGTTGCGACTACCCAGATGTGAGCCTCAATGTCGCTTTGTCGGTCTCTAAGGGCGAATGTGACCTTGGGATCTTGATATGCGGGACAGGAATAGGTAGCTCAATAGTGGCAAACAAAGTCCCCGGTGTAAGGTGCTCGCTGTGTTGCAACGAGTATATGGCTGAGATGGCGAGGGCACACAACAATGCGAATGTGCTTGCGTTGGGCGCAAGGGTTGTCGGTGAGGAGCTCGCTTGGAGCATCGTCAAAGCGTGGCTCAAGACTCCGTTTAGCAACGAAGAGAGACATCGCAGGCGTCTGCAAAAGATCAACCTGATCGAACAAATGCTTCAAACACAGCAAACGCAGTTGAAGGGCAAAGAGAAGTTGGGAGAGATAGAAGGTGAGCAGTTTGAGCAGTGATGCAATCGAGTTGCTGGCTACAGCTACGGCTTTCGTGACATCGCTTGTTGCTGTCTTGATAGCGACCCCGTTTGCTGGGCGATTGGCAACATTGGTTGGCGCGCTCGACGACCCAAAACGAGATGAAAGACGAATACACACTCATCCGATACCGAGGCTTGGTGGCTTGGCACTCTTCTTTGGCATACTGCTTGGGGTAGTGCTCGGGTGGGCTGTGCTTCTTGCAAGCCAAAAAACATCCCAAAGGCTGAGCGCTGAGATTGGCTTACCGTGGGTTGGCATACTGTGCGGAGCAATTTGCATCTCGGTTGCTGGCGCATTTGATGACATCTTCGGAATGCGCCCAATCGTCAAACTGCTCGCTCAAATGATCTCAGCGCTTGTAGCGATAGCGTTTGGTGTCCGCATAGCCTTCTTCAAGTTGCCCTTCATGGATGGCTATACCTACCTGTCACCTGCGCAAAGCGTCATCTTGACTATGCTTTGGATTGTCGGCATGGTCAACGCACTCAACCTTATCGATGGCTTGGATGGGTTGGCAGCTGGTGTCTCATCAATAGCTGCGATAACACTTTGCATCCTCACACTACAGCGCTCAATGCCATCAGTTGCCTGCTCTCTGGCGAGCATAGCAGGCTCGTGTATCGGCTTCCTGCCATACAACTTCAACCCAGCTCGCATATTCATGGGTGATACTGGCGCAATGCTCCTTGGGTATCTGTTTGCGACATTCTCCATCGCGGGTGTTGTCAAAAGCGCACTTGCAATATGGCTCTTGCCAGTTACAGCAATCGTGCTCGGCTACCCAATCGCAGATACTGTGTTTGCCATGCTCAGGAGGATGGCGAAGTTGCAACCCATCTTCAAAGCCGACAAAGCACACCTGCACCATCGCCTACTGCAACATGGTCTATCACACCGTCAAGCGGTGCTCACACTCTACATGATCAGCATCGCCCTATGCATCCTCGCATACGCACTATCACGAACCATGTAATCCACCAACCGCGCCTTCACGCCTCATCTACGCCACCCATTCAGTGGGCAGTTTCGCGGGCGTATCATTTTCACCCGCCATATCGCCACTCAAGTATGCCGACGGAGAAGCCTTGGCGTAAGCGCATCTCTATGCGCAACTTGGTTGTGACGACGGGTTCAAAAGTGACACGGTTGAACTTGTCCTTCTCGACGCCGTAGCCTGAGGCGTTACGAACATCTTGCCATTTCTCGCCATCCCACCACATGACTTTCCAACTCTGCGGCACACGACAACCACCACCAATGGGTTCGTCATCAAACCAGTAAACTTCGCACCAAGAGACTTTACGAGGCTTTGGGAAAGTGTATTGCACCCATTCAACAGTCCCTCTGTGATCCCAAGCTGTCCAACGAGGTATGCTGTGGTCACAGGAATTTTGAGGCAACATGCCATCGTGCAATGCCTCAACGCTGTCCGCACGCCAAGTATGTGAAGCTTCCGCAACCTCGCCGAAGGCTTCCTTCCACACATGTCCCTTCTCGCCCTCGTTAGCGATGCGCGGGAAAACGCTGATCCTCAACCGAGCGCATCCCATCGGGATGAGCCTCACTTCCTCAACGGGTTCGTCAGATTGAACGGGGCTATCCTGCAACGGACCGACGATGCCTCCAACCATCGTCCATTGAGGGATGCGCTTCCCTTTGGCACGCAGTTCAATGGGAGCGTTGTCAACGGTGAACGGTTGCGACTGCAATGGCTTCGGTTTGCGGACAACTTCAAACGACCTCTCGGGTTGCTCTAAGTTAACGATGAGTCCGTAGTTCCAGGGCGTCGTAGGGAAAACTTCCCAAGCGACCCAATCGCCTTGCTCACGATACTTTTCCCAGCGCTCCCCGATCTTCAGCGAGAACCAAAGCGGTCCATAGCGCACCGAGACAGCGTTGCGCTGTTTCTCCCACACCTTCACCTGCAAACGCATCGGCAGTCGCAGTGAGACTTTATCGCCGTCGTTCCACTGTCGCTCAACGATTGCAAACGAACTCGGTTTGAGCTCGCCCTTCATTTGACGACCATTGAGCATCACCGCTGCGCCTTCGCACCATGATGGTATTCGTAACACCAACGGGAAGCGAACTGGCTTCTGTGTTTGAACGGTGATTTGCACAGTTTCATCAAACGGGTAATCGGTGTCCACGACCATGCGCACAGCCGTCCCATCGCCAACCTTCGTTGTCACTTCGCATGGCGCATAAAGCATTGCCACCAAACCGTTCTGTGGTGTTGCCATCCAAAGATGCTCAACGAAGCTTGTCCATCCTATGCCGTGGTTGTGCTGACAGCAACGGTATGTCTCAAAAGGTTCGTAGGAGAGCATCGTCCCAGCGTTCTGCAGGAATGGGGCTTTGTTGCCTCGGTCAAGTTGGACCATGTTTGGCGCTGTCAAGTAATGCAAGGCTTTGTAGTCGGGAGTGAACGCAGAAGGTAGCGAGTTGAAAGCCACTTCCTCCGCTCTGTCAGCCCAAATGCCATCGCCAGTGATGCGCGCAAGCATTACATGGCTCTTTATGAACTCAGCCATGCTACAAGTTTCCGCTGCTTGCTGTGGACCTGTGTATCCTGGGCGACAGTTCTCATCGGCTCCGAACATTCCACCCGGGACTTGCCCGTAAGTTCCCATGACAGTTTCGTAGTTTCGTATAGTTGCGTTGAGGTAGCGGATGTCCTTGGCTACCTGCCAGAACTGTGCTGGCTCTCTGAAGCCCTGACAGATGTTGACGCCGTGCCAGCTGGCGACTTCACGCGCCCAAGGTGCTGTCCTTTCGTGGACTATGCGTGCAAGGTCAATCAACCACTCCTCGCCCGTTTGAATGTAAAGCCAAAGGACGCTGTCAAGCAAATCGCCACCACGGATGTGTTGCCAACCTCCCCCTCTCGTTGGAGGGATGAAATCCTCAAATGGCACCGTCATCAACCAACGGCAAAACTTCAACATGAACGGGATGACACGCTCATCGCCTGTCGCCTCATAGTGTTTCCGCAAGACCTCAAGCGCCAACATGTGTGGCCATAAGTCGCGTCTGCGCCAGTTCTCACGAGGTCCAAAGTAGCCGTTCTCGTCTTGGCTTGAAAGGATGGCATCAATCCACCTGCGTGCCTCGGTGATAAGTTTTTGATCGCCCAAGATGTAAGCGAGTGCGGTGAAGCCACGAAGCCAATAAGGTAGCTCTTCCCAATGCGAATGCCCCTCGCCCCTCGGGTTCGCCCAAGCGTTCCCTTCCCATTTGCACCAAGGGCTGATCTCCGTTAGCCGTCCCAGAAGCCCGTTCGCCATCAACCTAAGTTGCGTTTCCAACCATCCTTTCGGCTTAACACTGCCTATCGGAAGTTTGATGAGCGATGACTGTAAAGATGGACGGTTGGGAAATGGTTGCTCAATCATAGCGTGCAACCGCTCCACCACCTTCAACTCCTCACCATACACCGCAACGCTACCAACGCACACAGCCACAAGCACTAAAGCCATCACATGCATCCTCATCACCTCGACTTCGGTGAGGTCGTCCTGTAACCATTCTACCGCCAGCAACACAGCAATGCAAAGCTTTCCTTTTGCGCTTATGGACGCTGTTCACATCGTGCTGTGCGAAGATTGCATAATGACTTGGGCGGGCAAAGGCACTGCGAACATGCTGTTGTGTTTTCGGGTGGCTAAGAAGGGGGCATAAACAAACATGGCGCTCAAGACGATGGCTTGATGACGCGAATTCGTTCGGGAGGGAGTTAATGATGGTTGAACGCATTCCGATAGAACTCCGTGACGATGGCATAGCGATTGTTTCGCCCGAGGGCGAACTTGACTTATCAACCGCAGAGGCACTTAGGGAGAGACTCAAGGAAGCCATATCTGTGGCGAGCGTCGGCGTCATCGTTGACTTGAGCCGTGTAAACTTCATGGATAGCGTGACATTGGGTGTCCTTCTCGGTGGGATGAAGAAGGCGAAGGACAAAGGCATAGAGTTCGTTTTGGCTTCGCCGAGCGAGCATGACAGAAGAGTTATCTCAATGGTTCACCTTGACAGCGTTTTCAAATTGTGCGACGAGCTTGAAGAAGCGATTAAGCTGATGCTCTCTTCAAGGGGGTGAACTGGATGACAGGGGAGAAAAAAGAAATGTCGGATATGCGTTTTGAGATGACGATACCATGCGAGCCGAGGATGCTCCTCGTTGTGAGGTTGGCTCTGACAGCTTTCGCGGCGGCGATGAACATGACCGTTAATGCCATTGAAGACATAAAGCGCGCTGTCACAGAGGCATGCACAAACGCTATCCAACATGCCTACCCCAATGCACGTCATTGCGGAACAGTCCACATCGCCTGTTGGGTTGAGGGGAACGATTTTGTGGTTGAGGTGAGCGATGAAGGGATTGGGATGAGCTCGCCCGAGGGGCTCGGGATAATGATCATGCGTGCGCTCATGGACGAGGTCGAGATAAAGGTTGAGAGGGGAACGAAGGTGCGCATGGTCAAACGAATTGAGATCAAGGACGAGGAGTAGTATGGCGATGAGGTGAAAGAGGAGCATGGCAAGAGACAAGGGGAGAAAGAAAGCGACACAGAAGAAACATGAGGAGCTACCAGCATGGCATGATGTTGATGAGCTCTTCATGCGCTACAAGGAGACAAAAGATCCAGCGTTGCGTGAACAGCTCATCTTAAAGCATTCTGATTTGGTGCACTCGCTCGCAAAGCGCTTCAGCGGTAAAGGCGAGCCTTACGAGGACTTGGTCCAAGTCGCATGGTATGGCTTGATAAAGGCAATCGACAGATACAACCCGACTTTGGGGAGCAAGTTCACGAGCTTCGCAGTCCCGACGATACTCGGAGAGCTGAAACGCCACTTCAGGGACAGAGGTTGGGATGTGCGTGTCCCGAGAAGGCTTCAAGAGCTGAACCAAAAAGTGAGGCACTTGATTGAGGAGCTGTCAAACAAGCTTGGGCGTCCACCAACGATAAAAGAGCTCTCTCAGGAGTTGGGCGTTAGCGAGGAGACAGTCATTGAAGCGCTTGAGCTGGCAAGATATTACGACTTAAAGTCGCTCGACGAGAGAGCGAACCCAGCACCTGACGAGGAACAGGAAAAGCATCCACCTTACGAATCAGCGATCGCCGATGAACTCATCGAATATGAAAGGCTCATGCTACGCCATGAAATCGAGCAGGCAATGAAGTTGCTCGATGAGAGGGAGCGAAAGATAGTTGAGCTCACATTCTATCATGGGTTGCCACAAACCGAGATTGCAAAACAGCTTGGGATATCACAAATGCATGTCTCAAGGCTTTTGAGAAGGGCTTTGGAAAAGCTGAAGAAACTGCTCACCGAGTGAGAGCATAAGAGCATTTGATTTCACGCAGTTGAACGCCTCACGCATTTTAGCGCCTCAAACGACTTGCGCTATGCTTTCAGCCTTCCATGTGCCAGTTGCAACCTGTGGGACAAACTCATCGAGCCCTTCGGGTGGGAATGGCAATGTGCGCTTCCTCTCCGCAGCCATATAGCACGCCATCAAAATCTGAGTTATGAGCAACCCTTCTTCGAGGGTGCTGAATGGTCTTTTACCTTCAAGGAAGCATTTGACCATGTGCCTGTTCTCAGCGATGTAGCCGTATGTGAAAGTTTCATCGGCGACGAACGGCATCAAACCTTGCTCTGCATTTTGCTTCTCAACCAAGTCCTCACCGATTTCACCTTTAACTTCCCTGCTGAAGAAGATGCGCCCTTCGGTGTCGAGCGAGTTGATGAAAAGCGAGTATTCTGGACCGAGGACTTCAAATGTTAGGCGCAAGCCAGCGCCAACGAAGCTCCATGATGTTGTAGCTTGCACGATCACATAGTTTCCATCTGGCGCCTCAAAGACAACTTCAGCAGTTGCGTAGTCTTCAGCGGGCGCCTTCGAGTAATCGACCTCGCCACCAGTCATAGCCTTGAGGCGCTCAATGTATTCTTTGCGAGACCACTTCAAACAAGCTATCGTTGCGGTGACCGTCTTCGGTGAGAGCACATTCAATGGCTGTCCAAGCGGTGTGAGCAAGAACCAACCTGCAGCAACGCTGTGGCATAGCATGTCGTTGAGCACACCACCACCTTGCTTCTCACCGATCCAGAACCAAGGGCGATGAGGACCGCTGTGCTCCTCAGCGCACCTTGCAAGGTATGGTGAGCCAGCTATGGCAGCACCCCTTCGCCAAAGCAATTCCTTGCCCCTGACAACGGATGGAGCATAGAGTTGGTTCTCCAAGTAGCCGTGATTTATGCCTGCCGAATTGATAAGCTCAAGTATGCGCTTACCTTCGGAGACTGTGCGTGCCATCGGTTTCTCGAAGGCGATGCCCTTAAGCTCTGCCCTGCCACTCTTCACCTCATCAGCAATTGCTTCGGCTATTTCAAGGCGAGCATAGTTTGGCGCTGCCACCCACACCGCTTCAACATTCGGGTCTCTAACGAATTGCCTTATGTCGGTGTAGACCTTCGGCTCACCAACTCCGAGTTCCTTACAAAGCGCCGCGAGCTCGGAAGCAGTTCTCTCGTTCGTGCTACATATCGCGGTTATGTCGGCATCCCTCACATTGACCCAGCTTTGGACATGGAAACGGGACATGAAGCCACTTCCAACGATACCGACACCCAAAGTCTCTTTTTGAGAGCGCATCGCTCGTCACCTCGCCCCGTTGATGTTGAAGGCGATGCATAAGCCGTTGGGTTAAAATGCTAACTTGGAAACCTCACATTTAGACAGTTAGCACACAATCGGAACACATGCAAGGTGAAAGGCTTACATGAGTTGTGACGGCTTCATCAACTATTACGAGGTGCTCGGAGTCCCGTATGATGCTGACGAGGCAACGATAAAAAAGCGCTACAGGGAACTCGTGCGCAAGTTCCATCCAGATGTAGCAGTTGATAAGCTTGAGGCACATGAGAAGTTCGTCCAAATCGTTGACGCATACCAAACGCTCATTGACCCAGTAAGGCGAGCTGCATACGATAGCAAACTGCGTCAAGTGCTCGGCTTGCCTCAAGAGGACAAGGACACACAAGTGGTTGAAGCGCCACCTTTCTCATGGGTTGAAGAGAGGAAGAGGAAAACACCACTCTCGCTCCTCATAGAGGCTGAGCACTACATGCTTCGTGGGGACTTGAAAAGGGCTCTTGAGATTTGCAAGGAGGTGATCGAGGCTGAGCCGAAGAACCCACAGGCTTACGAGTTGCTCGCGGAGATATTTGAGAAGTTGGGAAACATTGAGAAGGCTGCCGAATACTTCGCATATGCTGCTCAACTCGCACCGACAAACCAATACTACAGGATGCAGGTCGAAAGGCTTCTATCAAGAGGCTCAAAGGTGGCTGTTAAACCAAAGGCAGTAGAACCATCGCTGTTCATCAAAGTGAGTTCGCTCATCTTGAGCATTGTGACGGTGACAGCATGCACGGTAGCATTTTTTGCATCGCCAAAAGAAGCCATAAGCCAACTCATGCCCTTGCCACTTTCATTCGTTAAGCTCGCACCATTGTGCGGTTTCTTCTGTGGTTTCTTCCTTCGGTATGGCGCTTGGATAAGGTCGGCAGAGAGGGCACTCTTCTACGGCACAGAACCACTAACGCCACGAAGTGGTCCGCCAATGGGTTTGCTCGTCTCAATCTCGGCTCTGTTCAACTTCTACTTCGCAGTTGTAGTCGCAATCTTGCTTTCGCTGTTGAACGAGGAGTTTGAGCCATCGGTGTTCACCGCATTCGGTATATGCTGGCTTGTTAACTCGCTCTTTGCAATGCTGTCGGGTGGCTTCGGTAGCACCATCATGCTTTGGGGCGCAAGCTTCGTCTTCTTGCCATTCATCATCGGTTGGATGCTCTGCTCGTTTGTGAGGCACAAGTGGTGGGAGTGAGTGGCATGGCAACATGAGGTGAGAGAAGATGCTTCGCATGCTCAAGCTTCGCTTTGAAGCCGAAGTTACAGACGCTGGGACGCTACCTAAGTTTTTCGGTCCAACAATCCGTGGCGCTCTGGGAACAATGTTGCGCAAGATAGCTTGCGTGACGCACACCGACGAATGCAAAAGTTGCCTCCTACACATCCAATGCCCGTATGCTCGCTTCTTTGAGCCATACATGCCAGTTGATCATCCGTTCTCTCATCGCCTCTCACAGATGCCCCGTCCTTTCGTGCTCTCAGTTCAGCCACCCGAAGATAAGCCAGTCTCGTTACAGCAGGGTAGCAAGTTGACTTTTGGCATAACCATATGGCACAATGCCGAAGCCCTATTGCCTTACATCGTCATCACCGCTCAAAAAATGCTTGAGCGTGGGATCGGAACTGGAGTTAAGGCAAAGCTGATGCGAGTTATCGCTGAGCACCCAGATGGCGATAAGACGATCTTTTGCTCCGACGACGGTCTCCTTTCAACTGCCCTGCCAACTGTCTCAGCTGAAGAAGTGATGACCACAAAAGAGGCACAGATCAAGCGGTTGACAATCAACTTCATCACGCCAACACGAATTGACATTGGCGGTAAATTGCAGAACCCGATAACATTCAAAGCGCTCGTCAGGGCTGCCAACGAGCGTGCCAGAGCCATCTTTTGGGCATACGAGAAGATGGAGACACCATGGGACGGAAAAAGGTTGATCAAGCTCGCAACCGATGTGCACACCGAAGATGGCGAGCAAAAGTGGGTTGACCTACAACGCTACTCACGCCGACAAAACACTCGGCTGAAAATTGGCGGCATCATTGGCTGGCAAACATTCTCAGGCGATGCGCTCTCGGAATTCATCCCCATGTTACGCCTGATGGAATGGCTCCATGTCGGCAAGCTCACAACAATGGGTCTTGGAAAAATAACCCTCCACCCCACCTAACCGCCTTACAAACCCTATCACTCCACACATCATGCGAATTTTGCGCCACAAACTTTCGCTTTGACCTATGGCAATTGCCATTGCAAGCACCAATGTTCACCATTACGGCGGTGCCAGATTGAAAAGCAACGAACGGACAGGTTGCCGTTTATCAAAAGCCTTGCGCTTTCACCTTCTGGGTTTACAGAAACACCTACTCCATCGGCTGCAAAAGCATCCTGCAGCCATGCCCAATCGTAATGCTGTTCTCGTTTAATGACCAAGTTGACCGTTCGCCTACTTATTTGTGGGTAAGAGGCATGCAAATTGGCATCGCTTTCGACTTCCGCCATGATGCGGAAGCGAGGTTTAACCGATGCGCCCTCAATATGGCGAGAACGAGCAATCACTGTCTGCTCCAACTGTGACAAGAAGGGTAGTAATTGTCGCTTCTGCTCCTCTGGCACACCGCTTTCGTCCAAAATCTGCTCCCAAACCCGCTGCAGCAACTCCCTTTTCGGAGCGGTCTCAAAAAACGAACCCTCAATCAACGAGATGCGAACATCGTCCAATGAACGGCTATGAGTGCGGACAAGATAAAAGCAATGGCGAGGACAATCTTCATAACCTGAAGCAAGAGAGTGCGGGAAATCTCTCAACCATGCCGCTTCCAAGACCATTCTGCTTCCTGTGATCTCCTTTACTTCAATGAGGCTTTTGAAGCGAGTTGGGATGGTGGAATTGAATGAAGCGATGCTGCTACCGTCGGAATCTTTCAGTTCCAGAATTGAGCCGTTGCCGAAAGTTGAAGCATCGTCTAACGCCAGCACAAAATCAGGGAAAACGCCAGAATCCTTCGCCCAGTCTCGTCGCCCGAACCAAGCTGCTGCAACTTCTTCAAGCGAATTGGCGTTTTTGCACCGCTGGAGGCGCTGTAGCAATTGTAATTGAGTCTCACTCACCTGCTGCCAAAAGTGTTGGTCAACCTGTTGAAGTTTCTGCTGAAGTTTGTTTGCTTGTTCCAACACAATCTTTTGCAGTGTCCTTCGGCTACCAATGTAAGCAAAATTGCCACAAATTCCTGCCAGTTTGTCCAAACTTTTACCAACCGCATCATTAGGCGATTTTGCCAGTTTTCTCAGTAGTGTTGTATAGAACCTGAAAATGCCCACCTCTATGCCTCCTTATCGCTCAAACAACTTTGGCGTTTGTGGGGCAATCGGTGAATAACACGGAGCGTCTGCAGGCCAGATGACATCCAAGTTTGGGGTAAAGCGGTAGTAGTGCCGAAGCGGTGCGATGCTATCGGCTGGACGCCTTTCATTAAGCCGCCAGCGGATGACCTCCACCATCTTCGGGTCAATCTCTATTCCGACAGCGTGGCGTTTTAGTTGCTCAGCGACCACCAAAGTCGTCCCCGTCCCCGCAAAGGGGTCTAACACCCAATCGCCCACTTTCGTGGATGCCAAAAGGATTCGCAGAAGCAAAGCGATGGGGGCTTGTTGCGTGCAAACCCGAGTGCCATCGGGATAGCGCAATGCCTCATCACCTGCATAGTATCCTGAGGTCAACTCCCGAATGTCATCCCACACATCAGTGACAAACATCCCATTTTCCCGCTCGTAGCGATATTCGGGACGAAGTGGAGCATCAATCCGGAGGCGGTGAAAAACTCGTGGCTTTCGCCCTTTCGTCGCAAAAGCAATGATTTGATAGGCTTTGCTGTAGCGCCATTGGTTCGGCACAGCCGATGTGCGTTTTTGCCAAACAATCAGGTTCTGTAAAGTCCATCCTGTTTCTCGCAAAACCCTCAGAACATATTCAGTGTTCTTCTCACGGTGCATGAAATAGATTGCCCCACCTTCCAAAGTGAGTTCATGCACTTTTGCACAAACTTGTGCAAGCCATCGCCAGTATTCATCAGGTGGCAATTCGTCGTCAAAGAAGGCGTAATCCTTGCCCTGATTGAAGGGCGGGTCAAGGAAGGTTAGGGCAAATTTTGCCCCAACTCCATGTTGCATCAATGTTGACTTGTCCAGCAATTCCAAGCAATCGCCACAAAGAACTACAGTCATCATGCGCCACCTCGCGGACGATTGGTCAAAAGAGTTTAGGGTTCAGCAAAGCCTTACACTCTCAATTTTCCGCCGACTGAAGTCGGCGCTCAGTTTTTTCGTCATCAACTACGGACTGAAGTCCGTAGCATGAATGGCTTTGGTTGCGTCATCTATGAGCTAAAGCCTGTGGCATAGGAAAGGGAATTTTGACTTTTAGAACGCTCTCGGCCCATCGTCGGGCTTCAATCAAAGGGCAACCTTTTCTCTATCTCGCTCAACGAAAAAATTGGCACATACTTGCCGTCTTGGTAATCGCACACTGTCACTTTTGGCGTCCGTGAAAAAGCCATGCCTAAAGCAAAGGCAATCGGCGATGGACTGGCAATGCACAAGTCCACCCGTTGATACTTTCCCAGCAACTCTCTCGCCTCACGGTAAAGCCACTGGACATAACCAAGCCAATTCTTTTGCGGGTCTAAAGCAAACCGATAGACGAGACCCACGCTGACAGCCGTTTGATGGTCTGGATGGGCTGTAAACTCTGGGAAGGGATGACGGTCGGTGATTCCCAAATGCAAGATGAGTTTACCGCCTTCAGGCAAATTCGTCCAATCGTCGGGCACGCGCTTAGGTGGTTCAATGGCTGTGTCGGGTTCATGGAACAAGCGACGAGGCTCTCTCAAATCCATCACTTGGAAAATCCCACCTTCTTGCCGATGATAAAGGACGATGGGTCGTCTCAGTCCAACGGAAGCGCCTAAGGCGAAGGAGAGGGGCAACCAAACATGAGGGACGATGTGATAGCAAAACCTTTCGTCAGCGGGCAAATCCCTTTTCAACCTTTGGTCAACTTCCCTCTCCCACTCCCTCAGCAACTCTTGCCATGCCTCACGCCAATCATCGGGATTAAGCGAACTTTTGGGGTCATGGTCAAGGCGGATAATCAAATCTTCCTCACGAACTGACGAAACCTGTTCTATCAATTTCACCGATGGGCTTAACCGAGAAGCCACAAGGAAGCGCTCCCATTCCGCACGGGCAGCACTTCTGTCCTTTTCTGTCGTGAACATTAACGGCACATCAATGGGACGGCGACGAAAGCGAAACCAGATATCAAATATCGCGAAACCGATAAACATAAGTAGTCCAAAACCACGCACTGAAGCTGCAATGTAATGACATTCTAAGTCTGAAAAGAGGTCAGCAATCATAACAGACAAGCCGAATATGACCAGACCAATTAGCACTTCCCTTTCCGCCAGAAACCGCCTAATCTTGTGCATCCCATCTCATCTCGCTAATTTCCGCTGCGGTGACTACGCCTCTCAGTCACCTCGCTATAAGTTGCACCCAGCCAAACAAATCTGAGGGTTGACTGTTCGCGTCCAGTGCTGCCCAAATCGTTTTGGGGAAGTTGTTTTGTTTTGTGCGCTTGTATTGCCTAATGGCTTGCGCCATCGCTTGCCGAAGAGTTTCGTAGGCTTCGGGAAATTTCTGTCGCAGTGGTTCGGTCATCGTTATGCTCAAAAACCCTTGCCCCCATCCGAGGCAAACAAGCGGTTCATCTGGCTTGTTCTGTTCTTTCAACTTTTGCGCCTTTGCTTGGACCTGCGGAAACCTTTTTGCGATGAAGTCTAAAACGGCGTTGCTGTGTTCGTAAAGGGCATGCGCCAGTTTCGTCCAATCAAGCCAACCTGCCTTGTCGGTCAAACCGATTGCCTCAAGCCATCGGTTAGGGCAGGCGACGGATAAAGTGACCTCTGTTTCGCTGTTCGGTGCGATGGCTTCAACGAACACGGTCACATCCCTACTCATGTTCAGACGCTTCGCTGCATAAATGCACAAAGCATTTGTCTGCAACGGCTTACTGTCGCTGATGGCGATGCCACGAAAGAGGTCGTAGTGGGCGTCTCTATCGTTTTGATTTCGGCGCAAGAGTAGCCATTCATTCCCTTGCCAAAGAGCGTTCATTTGCCCTCTTGGCATGTTCGGTCGCAAATTTTGTGCCAATTGTCGCAGAAGGTTAACATCATCGTTCAATATTTTCGCCAACACAGCCGTCCTAATCGCTCCCTTCAGTTCGCTTCCTGGGATGTAAGGGCGATGGTCAGGAGTTTTGAGGCAAAGGGTGAAACCTTCGTAACGGTTGGGCGGGGCGACGGCAGCAACTTCATAGCGGAGCGCCCGCACTGAACGAAGCCATTGAGCAGGTTGCGACATCTGCAAATTTTCTCGCAAAAACTTTGCCAGCGACAGGTTGCTTTCCGCATCCCTTCGTTGTTGTCTCAATCGCTGTTGCAAGGCTTGATTTCGCCCTGCCCGTTGAATTTGCTGGCGGATGTGAGCCAAATTTCCTACGAGTGGTTCAATCCAACTCAAAAATCTCTCCCGCTGTGGTTCGCTCAATGCCGCAAAGAACTTCCTCTCGTCCACCACCAAAACTTTTCCGCCGTCAGTAATAAAGCCGAGTGTGTTGCATTTTTCGCCCGTCCCAATGACGACGGGCGAAAGGATTCGGACGGTGAGGGTTATCGGTTCACGCCACTTCATCGGGCATCACCACCCGCAAAGGAAAGCCGATGCCATTATGAAAGACGGGATGCGGTGTCCCGTCCCAGTCTTGTGAGTCACCAACTTTGACCAATTGCCCATAGGCATCTTTAAACTGGTTTGGGCAAAGCATTGAACCTTCCACAAGTTGCCTTACAATGCCTTTGTGAACTCGCATCGGCTGACCGTAAGCGGATTCAAACTTTGGTCGCCGTGAGGTCGTCCGATAGACCGATTTCTGCCAATCAAATTCGTTGGGCTTTGGCATACAGCGCGAAAGCAAGATGACGGCATCGCCATTTTTGGCTTCAAGTTGTTCCAGCCATTGTTCAGCGCCTTCAGCGCTCCACTCAAAATGCCCTTTGCCAATGGTTCTGTTGCCACTGACACCGCTGTGGTTCAGAAACCTCAGAACCGCCTCAATCGGAAAATCGTCTGGACAGCGAAGCAAAAAGTAAAGCCCGACACTCGGTGCGAAAAAGTGTTCGGTGTCAAAATAAAGCAAACCTTCGGCAGCGGAAGTGAGAACTCGGTCAACGGCAGTGTGTTGTGTGTCCATCGTCGCCCACAATCGCAAACGCCTTTTCCTTTCGCCTTTGTTTTCTTTCTTTGCGTCCTCCTTCTTTGCCTCACCTTTCCTCAACTTTTCAAGCGCTTGCTCAATCGTTGACGCTATTTTCTCCGCTTCTTCGTTCGTCATAAGGCAACCGCTGTGTTTTTCCACCTGTTTGCTCATCACCTGCTTCAGCAACTTTTCCGCTGTCAGTTCACCTTTTGCCGCTTGAGAGAACAAAGTCTCGGAGAGGAAGTTGGCTTTGCTCAACTCTTTCGCCAACTCCATCGCATTCAGGAACTCTTTTCGGTCACTTTGCCACTTTGCGACGATTTGAGCCGTTGGGTTGAGAGTAAGTGGCTTGGGCAAAAAGCGAATTGGCTTGTCAGCGTCAACGAAGGGGAAAGCGGATGATATGGCGATTTGTGGAGGCTCATCTTGGCAGCGTTGTAACCAACTTTGAACTTTTGATGCACCCTCCAGTTGACGCAGTGCCCAAAAGAGAGCACCGAAAAGGGTGTCAGAACTGAGCCAACCAGCGAGACTGCTTCTTGGACGAAGGGAAACAAGCCAAACCGCCATCATCCCTCACTCCCTTTTGCCGCACTGCCAACCCACTCCCACAGTTCGCCAACTTTCTCACGCAACTTATCAACAGTCCCAACATCGCAGCATTGTTTACCTTCGCCCGTTCGGTAGTAAGTGACTGGAAACCATTCAACCTTCAAGCCCTTGAACCGAACGCGTCCGTAGCCTCTTGAACCGCTCCCGCCTAAAGCGCTGTGCTCCAGCAACTTCATCGCTTCCGCCAGCGCTTCCAGCAAATCCTTGTCGCCGTTAGCGTCATAGACATCCATCACAAACTCAACTTGAAACTCCGAACCTGCAGGGACGCGCTCCATCGTGCGTGGGTTGGCTTCTGCAGTTAGGCGGTTGATGAAGTTTTCCGATTTCAGTTCTGTGCCAATGCCTTCTCCCAGCATTTCCCACCATCGGTGAACTGTCGTCCCTTCGGGTGGCTCTTTTTCTTGCAGGATGGCTTCGTAACCTGTCGGGAACGCATCTCGGACATTGAGGCGGGTTGGGCCTGCTTTTAAGCGCACCTCGGTTTCATCGGAAGCGACGCCGAAGAGCCGACAGGCAACGCACTCACCACAGTGGCAAGCGGTGAAGGCTTTGTGCTTTGGGTGTGGAACCTGCACCGCTTTTGCTTCCCTTGCCCATTCCAACAAACTGCGAAGTTTGCCCTTCAAGGATGAGCCGGGAATGTAGGGCAATCCTGTCAGTGGGTCTTTGATGACAGGGTTGTCAATGCCACCAATCTCAAACTTCTCCTGCGTCCCGCCAATTCTCGTCCCTGTCACGCACTCCAGAATGCCCGTGATGACGAATTTGCCTTGGAAGCGGAAATTGTGTTGCGCCATCTTCCTCACCTCTCCTTTCTTTCATAGAATTTGTGGTAAGCCAAGAGAGCCGTCAAAATCTCAACGAGCCGCTGGACATCTTCCTTATCCTGAAAGCGTTCGCTTGGCGGATGAAGCAATGAACGCATAAACTCGTAGAACTCGCGAGGGATGACTTCACGCCCGTAAGCGTAAGCCAGTTCTGGCAAGGTAAGCGCCAACTTCGTTCGCAACCTGTCAATGGATTGCCTCCCTCGCTTAGCGTCTTGCTCCAACCGCTTGAGGTCATGGAAGACACGGCGCAACTGGGTGGCTTTGAGGTTCTTGGCTAAATGGTGCGCTAACTGGTCCAAAACTCCGTTAGGCAAGACCAGTTCTTGAATAGGCAAGGCGCTAAGTCGCCTTACTTGTTGGATGCGTTCCTTCAGGTCATTCACCAAATCTTGAGCACTTGCTTGTTGTGACATCATCCCACCCCCTTTGCGCTAATCGTTCATACGACTTCTAAGAACCAATTTGCCGAATGACCTTTTTCTGAACTACTTTTTCAGAGCCTACCTTAGTGACGAAAGCGATTGGATTGCCTGTTCGTTTGAAGGCTTCTTGGAGAACTTGTGCCTTGTTGTCACCCACAGCAACAACTTTCCTGCCCGCTATGGCAACCCATTTGCCCCAATGGGTTTGCATTAACGCTTCCCGCATCGCCCAGTAGGCTTGTCTCTCCCGCTCAAAAATTTCCTGCGCCCTCTGCACCTCTTTCACAGCCTATCACCTCACTGAGACCTGAGGGCGAACGAGTGCCCTTTCCCTCGTCGCCAAAATAGCATAGCCTAAGGCGATGGGGAGTGAACGGTTGTGGATGAGGTTGGGTATGCGCTCAAGCAACTTCAACCGTTCAATGACATCAGTTTCCAACCTTCTCGCAAGGGTGTAGTGAAGCAGTGGCGCCCACATTGGGTTCTCGCCGTCTTCATGGACATGGGTTCGGTAAAGTCGGAGCAAAAAATGCAAAAGTGTTCGTGGCATCTCTTGCCTTTCAACGCTTTCCTGCAACTCTTCGCCGAACTCCAGCGCCTCTTTGAACTCGTCCCAGCCGACGGTGACGCCGAAAGCAGTGATGCGGTTGCGTCCTGCACCTTTCGCCTGTTCCAAAGCCTCACCCGACAAAACTGCAAACCGATAGATTGGAAACTTCGGCTTGACGAAGATAACGCCCGCCGAAATTGTTGCGTTGGGATTTTGACCGCAGTAGCGAACAAAATCGTCGCGGATGTGCCACGCCAACCACAGGGTCAAGTTCCAAGGTCCAATAACCATCAAGTCATCGCCACCCGCATAGACGAGGTAGAAGGCGTTGTCAACTAACCCTTTCCGCTTATCGCTATTGGTCAACTTACTCTGCCATTCCTGCGTCCGCAAGTGGCATCGCTCTCTTAGCCAACCTGAGAAGAAAGTTTCCATCCGCCCGCTCAGTTCGGCGATGCGGGAAGGGCTTGGCGGTTCAATGCCCACAGCGAAAATTGCACCCAAGTGATCAACATCCATCCGCAAGATGCCCAAAAGCGGACTGCCATCGCTCAAGCCCGCAATCTCGTCAAAATCCAAAGCCTCTCCTTCGTTCACGATTGCGTCCTTTTCATCAGCCCTTTTCGTCGGCGCTTGCCATCGCTTCTTGGCTACGGGTGCATCACTGGCAGCCCACCAAATCGTCGCTTGAACGGGCTTGCTCTTATCCCAAGTCAGCGGATGCCACCAGTTTTGTGGGTCGTTGCGCTTAGCGATAACCAACTCACCATCGCCGTTCCAAACCTTCACGATTTCTCTCGCTTCCTTTTCGGAAACGACGGCGACTGAACAGGAGAGACCTGAGAAGTTGATTGCATTTTGAGCGACATTTTCAAGCGCCTTCACTGCATCATCCCATGCCCAAACAAGGTAATCCGCTTCATCCGCTTTCCGCAAAACATCTCCAAGTTTCCTTTGTTGCTCACATTGTTCACACGGCTTCGTCGGGTCAGCAAATGGCGTTGTGTCGCAATATCGGCAGATGTCAGCGACTTCGTGAAACCAAAAACCATCCTTGTCCAGTTTTTCCGCCAAAGCCCTTGTCTTGCTCCGTTCCAGTTCAGCCGTTATCCTCTGGACGACTGAGCCGAAGTCGTAAAAATCGGCAGGAGTGAGCGGAATCCATGCCATGTTGATTTGCAAGTCGCCTTGAAATTCTTTGAGAAGCCAATCGTCCAACTCCTTCCGCCATCCCTTGAGTTCACCTTCAACGCTTGCAGGTAGCAAGACATCAAAAACGCCGCCACCGCAGAAGATAATGTTGCAAGGTGGGACTTGCGCCTTTCGGCACAACCATTCGGCTATGGCTTGGGTCAACAAGACGAGGTAGAAAGAACGACCACGCAACCTTTTTGCGGTGTGCCGATGCTCTTCTCCCTCGGCTCTCGCAATTCGGTAAAGCCAAGACTGAATCCCTGCAACATCGCCACGAACCAAAAGGCACAAAGGTTTTTGTGCGACGGGCTCTTGCTTCAACCGCTCAAGGAAATCGGAGGCTTCAAACTGGCTCAGCAAATCCCGCAACCGCAAAAGGTCATCGGTGGTCAATTCGCTTTCCGATGCAACAGCCAAGCAAGCGGCGATGGCTGAGGTCAATCTTGCGTGGTGGAACAAAGAGATGTCGGGCACCGTCCGCTTCTCAGGTTCTCGCTCCCAAGGCGTCGCCGACGGGATGGCGTGAGTGAAAACTTGAAGAAGCGTCAACCAAACACGAAACGGGACGGGAGAGGGCAGGTTTCGCAGAACTTCAGCAAACGCATCCCAAGCCCTTCCGTAATCATCAGGTTGCACTTGACTTTGCTCGGCGGGAAAGAAAGCGTCTTCTCTCAAAGTGAGTGGGCGCAAAGGCACATAGACGGGTGACCGCAAAGGCTGGGTCAGTTGAACTTGCGACTGGATGGCAATGAGGGCGGTTCGCTCAGGGGAAATTTGCGGTTGCTCTTTTCGCTGTCGTTCGGCGGATGCCAACCAGTCAGCGAGTTTGACGCAAAGGCTTTCTCGGTCTGTGACTTCTTTGTGTGGTGATACTGCCAGCGAAACGATTTTCTCGCCTTCGTCGCCCAACTTCAACTTGAAGGCTTGAAGGAATGCATCTGTGAAGGCGTCATGACGCCACCTTTGCTCATTGCCTGCCCTCTGGCTAAACTTGCCCACATCGTGTAGAAGCCCAGAGAGAGCAATCGCTTCGCTTCGTGACGGCAACCCCTATCACCTCTCTTGCTTTTCCTCACACGCAGTTTGCGCTCGGCGCTTCGTCAACCATTGCAATTATGCAAACCAGCAAACGCCGTTGTCTATACCACCACATCAAAACAGCCCATGCCCACTTGAACGCAAACTCTCGCCGTCCCCTCATGGTCGGGTCGAAACGGTGGTGGTGGAATACGCTTTGCCCGCGTGGTTTACGTCGCCGTCCCCTCATGGTCGGGTCGAAACTCGTGGCTGGACGCCAAATGTCTTCATGATGACGAGTCGCCGTCCCCTCATGGTCGGGTCGAAACCAAGTTGTTGAAGCGTCCAAAATACAAATAACAAAGGTCGCCGTCCCCTCATGGTCGGGTCGAAACAACGATGACGCGTGATGACATGATAAAATCGCTGCGGGTCGCCGTCCCCTCATGGTCGGGTCGAAACATGGAGACAGCGCTCGGCTGTCTCAAAAAACAAACTCGTCGCCGTCCCCTCATGGTCGGGTCGAAACGAAAAACCTCCCTCGTTTACGCCGTGGCGGAGATGCGTCGCCGTCCCCTCATGGTCGGGTCGAAACCTTGCAGAGGGAAGTCCGATAGTGTGGGATTGGACGGTCGCCGTCCCCTCATGGTCGGGTCGAAACAAACAATGAAATGGTGGGTAAAGAAATGCCCACGTTGATCGCCGTCCCCTCATGGTCGGGTCGAAACATCATGTGGAGGTGAAACGATATGATGGCGGTGTGCGATAATCGCCGTCCCCTCATGGTCGGGTCGAAACTACGGTAATTCCCGTGGTAGGCGTGTGGAAGCTAAATCGCCGTCCCCTCATGGTCGGGTCGAAACGCTGATGGCGCTACAGGCGGCATATCCTGAAGTGCTCTCGCCGTCCCCTCATGGTCGGGTCGAAACTTAAGTTGGCTTCTTTCAAGCTTTGCGTCAAACACATGTCGCCGTCCCCTCATGGTCGGGTCGAAACCTATGAGCGGTCGTTGCACAACCACCGCCTTCCCGAGTCGCCGTCCCCTCATGGTCGGGTCGAAACATGTATGACGAGCTGTAAACCTAAACCAAAACCAAGTCGCCGTCCCCTCATGGTCGGGTCGAAACGCTATATTGTGATGTGGTGAAGTAGCAAGTAGGCTGGTCGCCGTCCCCTCATGGTCGGGTCGAAACTGGGCGGGGTGACCCCCACTGATGAAGTAAGCTACACGTCGCCGTCCCCTCATGGTCGGGTCGAAACAAGGATATGAGATGAAATGGGTTAACTTAACGCCGCACGAGTCGCCGTCCCCTCATGGTCGGGTCGAAACTAGAGGGGGTGTTGAGGGAAAGGGGGTATAAAGTAGTCGCCGTCCCCTCATGGTCGGGTCGAAACGGAATAGTGAATGGGTCGGGTGGGTCTACCGGGAGCAGTCGCCGTCCCCTCATGGTCGGGTCGAAACGCGAAAAGAGGAAGGCGTTGCACGTTGTCGGCTCTGGTCGCGGTCCCCTCAT
>Ga0080004_1069470_pt1 | contig 56021 bp, 52 predicted proteins | sample WasSprMetagenome_FD_69207 | JGI IMG/M metagenome (GOLD analysis project Ga0080004, IMG submission 69207) | Sulfidic aquatic microbial communities from Washburn Spring, Yellowstone National Park, USA - WS (SPADES assembly) (version 2) | ecosystem: Environmental > Aquatic > Thermal springs > Hot...
GGGGGGGCGCGGGGCGGCCGGGTGGAGGACCCCTCGGGCTTATAGAGGGGCTGGTGAGGGAGAACCTGTTGTTGAAGACGGAGTACAGGGGGACGTTGTAGCGCGCGCTCGTCAGGAACTTTAGGCATAAGCAGTTAACGCGTGTAACGTTTTGGGCGTGGGGTGTGATGGGTTGGGTGTTGCAGGGGTGTGCTCGGGTGATTAGTAAATATGTTTAAAGAATAAGTTGTTATAGGTTATATAGTGGTATGGTATGCTGATTTATCAGGGCGTGTCTAAGAGGTATGGGGACACTGTTGTCTTGGACGGTGTTTCCGTGGAGTTTAGGCCGGGTGTTGTCCACGCGTTGCTGGGTCCTAATGGGTCGGGTAAGAGTACGCTTATGAAGATGGCTCTTGGCCTCGTGAGACCTGATTCTGGGCGTGTTGTGGTTGGTGGTGTTGACCCTGTGCGGGATCCGGTTTCTGCTAGGCGGATCGTTGGGTATTGTCCGGAGGAGGTTGTTCTTTATGAGAGTTTGACTCCTGGCGAGCTGTTCTCGTTTGTCGGTTCTATATATGGTGTTCCCAACGGGTTTTTGAGGGAGAGGGTTGAGCGTCTTGTGAGGCTTTTTAAGCTTGGGGACCAGGTGGGGAAGCTTTGTGGGGAGCTGAGCTTGGGGAACAAGAGGAAGCTTTCGCTGATTTTGGCCCTTCTTCACGACCCTGCGGTGCTCATTTTGGATGAGCCTTTTAATGGTCTCGACCCGGAGTCTGGGAGGATTCTCAAGGAGCTTTTGAGGAAGCTTGCAGGTGAGGGGAGGACCGTCGTGTTTTCTACTCATATTCTCGAGATTGCCGAGGCTGTGGCTGACAATGTTGTTATTTTGAGTGGGGGGGAGGGTTGTGGGGGCGGGGTCCCCGAAGGAGCTAAAGGAGAGGCTTTCGGCGCCCGACCTGGAGTCAGTTTTTCTTAGGGCTACTGGCCTCAGCGACGAGGTTAAGGAGATGATTAGGTTGCTGTGGGGGTACTGATGGGCTGGAGGGAGCTGTCCAGGGTTCTTGTTAGGGAGACTGCTCACCGTGCGTCTAGGAAGTTTGGGTCTGGGGGTCTGGGAGACAGTATTTTCTTGGAGGGTTTTTCTCTGGGTCTATGGCCGTGGGTATCCTGTTTATGAGTTTTTTGTCTGCAGTGTCTTCTGTAATGTTTTTGTCTGATATAGGTGCGCTTCCCCTGCTTATGGGGGCTCTCGGCCTTCTCGAGTTCTTTTTTGGCGCCTTCGCCGTGACTGCGGCTACAAATACTATTCTTAGCGAAGACCTTTTGAAGCCCATTTCTTTTATGCCGGTGGACGAGGGGGACCTTAGGATCGCCCTTCTCCTGGTGGGGGTGTACCTTGGCGGCGGCTCGGTGCCGTTTCTGGTGATTCCGGGGGTCATAGTGGCCTCGCTGTATTTCAAGATGTGGGGCCTGATTTTCTGGGGCCTGGTGGAGGCTTTCTCGGTTCTCTTGTTGGCTTTCGGCATTGGCTATATTGCGGGGTCCCTTGGGGGGAAGTATACGAGGAGCATGTTTTCGAGAGGGGTCCAGATGGCTGTGTGGCTTGTCTTTTTGAGCTTGGCCGGTATCCTGCAGATTGCACCCCAGCTTTTTCCAAGGGCTAGTTTGCCCAGGGAGGTTTTGGACATGTTGCCTCCGTTTTCCTTTGGGGGAGCTGTATTGGGCTTGGGTACTGCTGTCCTTTCATCTGTGGTATTTGTCGTTGCCGGGGTAACGGTTTTCTGGTATGGGGCGTCTCGGCTTTGGCGGTTGGCTGGCTCGGGGCTTTCTTCTGTGCTTGTGCCTCAGGCTGGCGGGAGACTGCATCTGCGTTCGGGGTTTTTTGAGCCTTTGTTGAAGGACTTAAGGCTTCTGGCTAGGAATCCTAGGATGCTCGCATATGTCGTATACTATATGAATGTGGTTCCGCTGATGATAGTGTTCTCATTTATGAGGGGACCCAAGACTGCTCTGATTATCCCGTCGCTTAGCCTGTTTATGGCGGGGTTTGCCGGTACAGGTGCAGGCTATTTCTATGTGGCTGAGGGGGAGGGCTCGCTTCTACTATATGTCCTGCCTGTAACTAGGGGCTGGCTGGCTAGGCGGAAGGCGGCGGCGTGCCTCGTTTTCTCGCTTCCGACAATGGCTGTTATAGCGATCCTTGGATATGTTTTTGGGGAACCCAGCATAGCTGTTGTAGGGGTCTTAATCTTTTTACTGGGGGTTATCGGGTCCAGCTTGGCTTTTTCTTTTCTCGCCGCTAGGGGTCTTCCTAGAAGTCCAGCCGTGTGGACTAATGAGACTCTGCGGGAGGGCTATGTGGGGGCGCAGATGGTTGGTCTCTTGCTTGTCATCGGGTTATTCCTGGTGTCTGCTTTTCCTGTTTTTGTGTATGAGGCGCAAGGGTTTCACTTGTCCTTGCTAATGGCTTTCTCGGCGTCTATAGCCTTTTTCCTCGTGGGTCTAGCCATGCTCAAGCTTAAAGATGAGCCGCTATAGGTGTAGGTAAAAGAGTATGGCACAGCTAAGTATTTACCACGAAGCTTCATTGTTTTGAAATTATAATGTTTGGCACTAATATGGCGATGTAATGTTACATCGTTATGTGCAGGAGCGCACGCTTTCCTCAACAGGGATGGCTGTGAAAACAGTGGGTATAAATAACTAGTCCCGGTTGGCGTGTGGGCGTTGACGATTCCAGTTTTTCTCTAGTGTTTTTTGCAAAATGAGCTTTCTAGCGGATTTACTAAGTCCAAAAGGTTTATATGAGTGGGTTTATTGAATTTGGTGGGTATGGAGGTTAGATTGAGGGTTGATAGGAGGGGTAGGATAACGATTCCGAGGGCTGTTCGGGAGGCTTTGGGGATTGGGAAAGAGGTAAAGTTGGTTGTGAAGGGTGATGTTGCGATTTTGAGTAAGTCTGAGGATCCCTTTGAGACTTTGAAGGAGGCCTTTAAGGGTTTGACTTTTTCGCGTGAGATAAGGAGAATTGCAGAGGAAGAGGCTTTGAAGGAAGCATTATCTAGGGGGTCCCGGGGGGCTGGTGTTGAGGGGTCTGGTGGAAACAGCCTTTCTATTGGCGCTGAACCCTGATGATCCTAATCATGGCTATGCGATGGGCTTGCTTAATAAGTCGCGGAGACGTGAGGTTGAGCTGTATCTTTCTTCTCCTGCGCTTTTAGAGTTGTCTCTTCTTCTCAAGAGTAAAGGACTGGGGGAAGCGAAGATACGGGAGGTTTTTCTAGCTTTGGAGAGTGTCTTGTCTCGTTACGGTGTTGTTCGTGTAGCGTGTCTGGGGCTTAGGCACGTGTCTTTTGCTGCTGAGCTTCGTGAGAAGTATGGCTTAACGTTTTTTGACTCTCTTCATGCGTCTGTAGCCATATTGGACCAGCTCGAGTATTTGGATTTTGATCAAACTGTAAGTAGAATTGTATTGGAGGAGAAAGGTAGGAGCTTGAGGTAGGAAGTGTGCGATTAATAAATTTTTATTTTTCACGCGAATATAGTTGCTGGCTTAATTTTTGATATTAAGTGCAGAATGTCAGTGCAATTTCACTGACTAATTGTTTAACTACGAGAATTCGTTGTTTTGTGGAGTTCAAACAAATTTGAAATGTAATAATATATGGTGAGTGGTGTTATATTGTTGTGCGTAGGAGGGTTAGGACTGTAGCTGTCTCGGAGGAAACCTACGTTTTGTTGAGTGAGTTTAAGCAGAGGGCAAAGTGCTCCACTTTTGAGGATGCTATACGTAAGGCTGTAGAGCTGGCTAATCGTGCCCTGGTCGTGGGTGTTCTTGAATATGTGAAGAATAAGGATTTGTCTGGGGAGGAGAAGCGGGTACTAGCAGAGGTTGGGGGGCTGAGGGAGGAAGGCGTTTGGCTGAGAAGATAGTTATGACTTTGAGAATGATGGGGAATTAAGGCAAATTTAGGATATATGCTGTGTGTATTTGGTTCTAGAGGATTCTAGGATTTTACCATTATATACCGTTATGTGACGTTATTTTTTTCGGGGTCTAAGCGTTGCAAGAATAGAATAGAGCTTTGCCTGTGTTTTTCTCGGTGTTCATAATGTTTAAAAGGGGTTTTTGTTTGTTGTTGGCAGGGTATAGAGTGATGTCTGAAGGGAAGATATACGTCCCCGACACGTCTGCGATACTTAGCGGCGTGTTCCGAGAGCATATACTAGAAGGGAAAGTGTCTGGGAAGGTTGTTGTCCCAGCGTACCTACTGAACTATTTCGAGGAGCAGGCCCGTAAGGGTAGCAGTATTGGGTATAGTGGGGTCCGCGAGCTTAGCTTGTTGAAGGAGGCAGTCGAGTCCCTGCCCGAGGTTGTCGAGCTGGAGTATGTTAGCGAGTTGCCCAGCTCTGCTAGGGGTCAGCGCGACTTGAGTCCCGACCTCGTGTCGCGGCTGGCCGCCCTGGAGGTTGACGGGGTTCTTGTAACGTGTGACGAGCTGTCTGCGACTGTTGCTAGGTCTATGGGTGTCAAGGTGTGGGTTCTTCCTCCCAGAGGGGAGAAGGAGTTCTTCCTTGAGAAGTTTTTTGGACCCGACGTTATGAGTATACATTTGAAGGAGGGCGCCAAGCCGTATGCAAAGAGGGGTGTTCCTGGGCAGTGGAGCTTTGTTAGTCTGCGGGAGGAGCCCTTGACAAGGGAGGAGCTAGAGGACTACGTGAGGCAGATCTTTGAAGTGGTTAGGACGAATAGCAGCACCTCCTTCATAGAGTACGAGGGTGTCGGGGTCGTTATCGCACAGCTGGATCTTTACCGTGTTGTTATAACTAAGCCGCCCTTCTCGGATGGCATAGAGATCACTGTTACAAGGCCTGTCGCTAGACTGCGCTTAGAGGATTACAATTTGCCGAGGAAGTTGCTGGAGAGGCTTGAGAAGCAGGCCGAGGGTATACTTATTGCTGGCGCGCCAGGCATGGGTAAGACTACGTTTGCTCAGGCCCTGGCGGAGTACTACTACAGGAAGGGCAAAGTTGTGAAGACTATCGAGTCGCCTAGGGACATGCATCTGCCAGCGGATATTACTCAGTACTCCAGGAACTATGCTACTTCTGAGGAGATACACGACGTCCTCCTCCTCAGTAGGCCTGACTATACGTTCTTTGACGAGATGCGAGACACGAGGGACTTTGAGCTCTACGCCGACTTGAGGCTGGCTGGGGTGGGCATGGTTGGAGTTGTACATGCCACGTCCCCTATAGATGCCGTCCAGAGATTTATTGGAAGAGTAGAACTTGGAATGATCCCCTCAATAATTGACACAGTCATATATGTCAGATATGGCCGCGTCGAAAAAGTTTACTCGCTTGAAACAACTGTGAAGATTCCCCACGGACTTAAGGAGGAAGATCTAGCTAGACCTGTAGTTGTCGTGAGAGACTTCCTGTCCGGGGAGCCAGAGTACGAGCTTTACGTCTTCGGGGAGAGGACTTTCGTCGTTCCAATAAAGCGTGGAAAGCCTGAGAAGATAAGTGTTGAGAATTATAAAATGAAGAGTACGCTGGAAAGAGCGCTCCTCAAGATAGTTGGCGACAGTGGATATGAAATTACTATTAATGATGAAAGTGCCGTTGTGACGATTCTGGTTCCAGTTGACGAGTTCAATTACTTGGCTGGAAAGCCGAGAAGAAAGCTTGAAAGGATAGTTCGTAGGTACGGGTTTAGCCTTGAGTTAAAACCGATCCTGTGATGCGTGCATTAGCGCGCGCTAATGCCGCATGCAAGCGATATCTTTATTAATGCATCACAGAATAAAGCAGTTGCCAAGGGTGAACAAAATGTCAATAACTGAGGGAAGCGTGCTGGTGGGAAACAAGAGCGTAATGAACTACGTCCTGGCGACGGTCATACAGTTTAATCAAGGGGCGAGGAGGGTCCTCGTCAAGGCTAGGGGGAGGGCTATTAGCAGAGCTGTCGATGTAGCTGAGATAGTCAGGAGCAGATTCCTTAAGGACGAGGTGGACGTTACCAACATAAGGATTGGCAGCGAAACTGTAGGCGAGGGCGACAAGAGGAGGACCATAAGTACCATCGAGATACTCCTCGAGAAGAGGAAATAAGTACAAATACCTCAGCTGCCAGCTCTTTCTACATTTTTCTACCTCAACACTGCTGGCTTCTCTGAAACGTTTACAACAGGTATAACTATGTAGCCTGGCTTGGTACCCTTAGAAACTTTCAGCTCTTCTCCAGAGTCATCCATCCTAAACAGTATGTAGTTACCGCTGAGAGGTTTCTCGGTGACATAGTAGTAGAACATGGGCAACCCGTATAATCTGTAGTAGTCGCGGAAAACAATAAATATCCCGTAGTAATGCTTTGAGTCTTCTTCAAAGTGGACTATGTAAGTCATGTGGCCGAGCGTGGTTGCGCTACTCGCTAATCTTGCAAGGTCGTTTAGCGACTCAACCTTAACCGCGAGTGCGGGCTCCACCTTTATACCAGCTTCCAGGCTTGACATCAGAAGACTAAATAGCTTGCAAGGTCTTAAATAATTTGTTCCTCAGCCATTAATTCAGCGTGAAGAGTTACTATGGTGCCATCGCTTATTTTTAATATATTTTCAAGACCATCCTTAACGCAGCCAGCTTTGTATACCTCGAAAGGTAAGGTTTCCTTGTCCTCAGTAACAACTGCTAGGGACCTGCTCGAGGGCACTATCAGAACTTCACCCGTCTTGAAGCCCGAAGAAATTGATCCCTCGACTCTCATTGTTACCGGGACATTGATGAGAACAAGGGGGCCGATCTTCTTCACTAGCGTTACGAGGCGCGTTAGCGTAGTCAAGAGATGGAAGTTGAGCGGGATTTGTGCCTCGTTTAGCTCCAGAACTGCTAGCTGTTTACCAAACCTCTCAACCGTAATCTTCAATTTTCTAGCCACGCCTTGTGTTAGGGTGGACAGCGTCTAAAAGGTTTTCGGCGCTGGTGGAGTCTTGGGATAGTATAGTTTTTTAGGCTTGTTTAACTTTTTTGCTTTGGGTGATGGTATTGTCGATAAGTGAGTACAAGAAGAGGTACGTGTACGGCGAGGACTACGGGACCAGTCAGTTTAAGTTCGGACCCATAGCCGAGAAACCGCTGGTGATCGATAACAGAGGATTGTTCCTCACAGGAGAGTCTAAACTCTTGCTCGACATTTTCGGCGTGAAGAAGGACGTCATAGTAGGACCTGAGCTTTCAAATTACCTTGGAAGCATTGAGGATGTGGGACGGTATCTCGTGTACCCTATGCGGGACGGCGTGGTGGAGAAGGAAGATGAAAAAGCCTGGAGGGTGTTGTTTGAGATAACAAGGTATGGCTTTGTAAATACGCGTCCAAGAAATAAGGACTTTGAAGGATTTTACGTCACTGCTGCTTTATCAGCCATAGCCCCTGATTACATGTATGAGCGGATATTTGATATTCATGCGAGGATAGATTCAGAGGAAAAACTCGTCAAAGCCGTGACCATTATTCCGCAACCCCTTGCAGTGGCTATTTCCGAGAAAACGGTGACATGCGTCGTCATTGAGTCGGGGCACGGGAACACCCAGATCACTCCAATTTCAATGTACCCAATCAGGAATGCTATCGTCGCGCTGAACAGGGGTGGGGCGGAGGCGGACGCTATTGCTGCAGAAATTTTGAGGGATCTTGGCTACGAGGAGAGAGCCCACGAAGAAAAATTTGTCAGACAGTTTAAGGAAGCAATAGGGCTAATCCCGCGGGATCTGAACCAGGCCATAGAGAAAGCCAAGCGAGAACCGGAGCGGTTCAGGACTGTTTTCAGCGTTCCCGGGACAACGATCCAGGTGGACCTAGGCAATATGGGCTGGGCCAGGTTCCTGGTGGGTGAAGTAATTTTTAACCCTGAACACGAAGTCTTTGAGAGTTACTATAAACGCGGCATGCCGAGGCCTAGGGATACGATTATCGGGGGCGAGAGAATAAGGGGGACTATGCCCCTTTCACAGGCCATAGTTCAGTCAGTGTCAAGGACAAGTATTGAGTTGCAACCAGCTCTTTATAGGGATATCATTCTAAGCGGCGGCAACTTCGCTTGGAAGGTTCCAAGGGGGCTTGAAGATGTCGCCGTAGATAGTGCCGTTAAAGTGGCTTATGAGCTTAAAAAGCTAGGCATTGAGAGTAATGTCAGGCTGGTTTCTGACCCTCCATACTCAGTCTGGAAGGGAGCCATAGTCTACGGGATAGCTGTGCCAGAAGAAGTTGAGTGGGACTGGAGGAGCCGCGAAGGGTGGTATAAGAGGGGGGTCCACTACTAACTCAGGTTTTACCTGCATCATGCCTTGCAATGCTTTAAATATTAGTTTTGCGTATACCTATTAGAGATGTACACTGCTGGGCTGCAGAGACGTAAAATTGTAAGTATACTCATCGAGTACTTAGTTAAGGAGCTCGGATTAAAGGTAACAGACGACTCTAGCGGCGACTTTGATCTAGTAGCTGAGGATCCGGAGGGACTAAAGCTGGGCTTCAAGATTGTTGAGGGAGCTGGTAGGATTGAGGATAAAATAATGGCTGCTGGACGCTTATGCCACAGGGCGCCACATGATAGGGTCTACATTGTAATAGATCGCCGTGGGTGGCTAAAGCTCACTGGGCTAAAAGAGTTGAGGAGCCACTTTAAGGAAGTGTATCAAGCAGGACTGCTTCTAGTCGATGGACACGCTATTCAAGAGATTTTCCCGGCACCTAAACGCGATATAAAGCAGCTGGTAAAAACCCAGGAGTTACCCGCCGCAGAGAAAAGCCTCATGCAGAGCCGGTCATGGTCTCAAGAGGAACGCTTTGAAGCTATGCATGGAACGGACTTCAGGGATGAAAGAACGTCGCTTGAAGAGGAGACTGAAGAAGTCAATTTACGTGGACCAAAAAAGGAAGATTTATCTGGGTTGCCTAGCTTTATACAGGACAATCCATGGCTAAGGATACTATCGAGAGACAGGAAGCGGTGACCCCATAACGTCTGAGGAAAGATACCTGGGGAAAAGTATAGAAAATCTACTACGAGAAATATTTGAAAGGGAGTTTAAGGACGACCGGGAACTAAGAGACCTCGCATTAAAGATTTTAGAGGTGTATAGGCTGAGAGGAAGCAAAGGAGTGCGGGAATTTCTGCTCTCCCTGGTGGAGCAGCATGGCACTGTTGATGAGGGAGCTTGAGGTAGAGGGATTCAGATTGTTTAGATCACCCCTCAACCTTAAGTTTAGTGAAGGTTTGACGGTTATTTCTGGACCGGTAGGTTCTGGAAAGAGCAGTTTGTTGTCTGCGGTTGAGTATGCTCTTTACGGCACCGACATTAATATTAACAGGAAGCTTTATAGCAAGAGGGACTTGGTTAATGATTCTTCAAGTGTGGCAAGAGTCGCTTTAACCGTAGAAGTTGAAGGCGTTGGTGCGTATAGGTTTGAACGCATAATTACAAGGAATGGTAAGGAAAAGGCCTCAGCTACATTGCCTGACGGTAAAATTATCCATGACGAGGAAACAATAAGCAATGTAGTCGAGGAGTTAACAGGCCTTGACTTCTTCGAATTTTCTAGGAGCATAGCTGTAAACCACGTCTTACTTTTCCTGTTGGCTTATGGTGGAAAAAGGACCAGGAGCATAGTTATTGATCGTCTGCTTGGAATAGACTCTGTTGAGAGGATAGCGCGGTCAATTGTTCTCAGACCGTTTGTAGAGAAGATTGAGGAACTGGGGTCGCAAATTGAAAGCTTAGGGGGGCTGCTAAGCGGAGGCGACATTGAAGCTGCAGCTATGGACGAGTCCTCACGAATAGAGAAGGAAATAAAAGACCTGTTATCTGAGAAGGAGAAGCTTGAGAACGATAGGGAAGTCATTAAGCCGTACGTGGAGCAGTACCTACAAGTCGAACAGCAGGTAAAGGGGGCTGAGGGGGCCCTCAGAGTTTTAGAGGAACAGTTGAAGAAAGGCGTTTTAAGCTTAGAAGAGATCATCGAGGCTTTACTTCGTCTCCAGGAGAAGTTCTTAGAAATTGCTGAAAAGCTGCAACCGCCAGCACACATACTAAAGAAGATAGAAAACTTAGCAGTGACGGAGGGATCCTTGGAAAGCGTCTTCATGGACTTTGAGTCCGCTTACTCAGAGCTTATTAGCGTATACTATGAGAAATACGAGGAACTCAAGGAGCAGGAGGCTAGTCTTAGGGGTTTACATTTAAAGCTGAAGTCTATCGACGATAGTTTGATAAAAATCGAGAAAGACGTGAATGATTATGAGAAAGCAGAATCCATTATTGAAGAACTTTCGTCAAAATACGGTGACGAAAAAGAAATTATGCAGAAAATCCAGGAGTTAAGCACGGAACTTGAAAGGCTTCAAAGGATGAGTCAAATTGAGCGGTACACATTTGCCTTGAAGAAAATTGTTGCTGAGGGGGTAACTAAAGTTGGTGAAGCAGAATGCCCAGTCTGTGGGTCTAAGGTAACCCCAGAGTTCCTTGATAAAGCCAGGATGGACGTAGCCCAGGTGTCCAAGAAGCTGCGAGAGCTAGAAGAGAGCATGAGGCAGATAGAGGAAAAAATTAAGGAGCTTAAAGCGGTCCTCGACGATCTTAGGACGTACAAGTTAACGGTGATCTCTCTCCAGGAGAAATACGACGCTTATCAAAGCCTGCTTCAACAGAAACAAGAAATTGAGGAGGAGCTCGAAGCAGAGGGCACTGAGTTCCAAAAGGCAAGAGCCTCGCTGGAGGGAATAGAGACTGAGCTGAAGCAAGTAAGAAACGAGCTTTCAAGGCTTAGAAAGGAGTACTCGAAGTTGCCAATAGTTAATCAAGTGAACGAGATAAGGGCAAATTTGTCCAGGCTTCAAGCCAATTTATCTGAGCTCAAACCCTATTGGGAGAAGCACAGGGAGATAGAGGAAAAGCTCAAAGAACTAGAGAACAAGATAAATGAGAAGAAGCAAAGACTGCAGGTTCTCAAAGAGAAGTCCGAGGAGAAGAAAAAGATCATGGATAAATTAGAAGAACTTCATCTAGCTCGCGAGAAAATTGAGCGCGTGCATGAGAACCTTTCTAAAATAAAAAGCGTATTGATAGTTGTTCACTCTGAACTTAGAGAAAGAAAAATAATGGAGCTGAATGCTGTCATGAATAAGTTAGTTAAGGCGATGTACCCCTACAGTGATGTAGAAGAGGTGAGAGTCCGCATCCTGCCTCCATCCAAAACGAGAAAATACAGCATTTACGAAGTTGAAGCAAAAACCACGGGAACATGGCTACCCTTCACATCCCGCATGAGCGATGGGCAAAAAACAATAATTTTCCTGGCTCTGACTCTGGGGCTAAGCATGCTAACAAACAAAAAGGTGGGCTTTGTTATACTAGATGAGCCATTGCCAAATGTTGATGACAGAGTAAAGGTTTCTTTCCTTAAAAGCATACTGCCGTCACTCGGATTGAGGCAAGCAATAATAACCACGCAGGCAGAAGATGTTGCTGGAAAACTTGAGGGGGTCTCTCTTATAAGGCTCTCCAGGTAATACGCTTTAATCAGCGCCTAGAACTGCGTGTGGAGTATTTTCCTGGCACTTGGGACAGTAAATATATACTTTCTTAAATTCATAGAGGTTAAACCCCAAATCTACTTCTCGCACATTTGAGCACTTCTCACACTTAAGTTTCCACCTAGTCATATAGAAACTATGCAAAAGTGATAATAGTGATATAAATATTCGCGCTTTCACACGTAAGTATTCCCTGGAAGAGGGAGTCAGAGGCTGCTCACACGCTCATAGTTCGCCCTCTTAAGAGTCATCATTCCCAATGGGTAAATGAAGCGGGCAAGTATTTTTATGTTACTCAGCGCACTGCGCGCCACTCATACTCCACCTTTTCGCAGGGTATGGTTTTTTGTTTTGATGGTTTGGTGAAAAGGCTTTTCGTATTTATGGTGCTTGGCAGCCCTACCCTGATACCCAGCGCAATTAGCCCCTTAGCCGTTATATTCAATGCAGCGTTGATACCAAGGGCCCGTCCCTAAGCGGAACATCCACATTTTCAGCAGCCGATGTGTGAGCCTCCTCTCGGGCATTAAGACAACCGAAGTTTCAGCGAACTCTAAAGTGATGGAAAGATTAATAACTGGTCCTCCCTATATAATTCTTAGCCGGGGTGGCCGAGTGGACTAAGGCGGTGGACACCGTAAGGAGCCATACTCGAGATCCACTACCCGTTCCTGGGTGCCCGGGTTCGAATCCCGGCCCCGGCGCCATCCTGCTCGTCACGTTTTTAAACACCTAAGAAACTGAGAACCTAGGGGGATTAGAGGAAACAGCACCAGCCTCTGATGGGAAAAGGGGTGTCAAGGATAAGGATAACATTAGAGCTGCCCCTAGAACCACAAGCCCTTCTAAGCATGCGTGTAGATGACTTCAAGGGAAAAGGTGTAGACATAACATCCGAGTGCGTTGACGGTAAACTCATCTACACAGTAGAGTCAACCCCGGAAAAATTCCCGCTAGCCAGATCAATAACCAACGAGATCCTCCGCCTAACGAAAATGCTCGAATCCACCAAGAACCACCTAGAAAACAGCAGTGGCGGGCCCGCCGGGATTTGAACCCGGGGCGTCCGCTCTCATAAGGGATCTACGGCTCCGAACTGCAGCGCCTGAAAGCGTGGCCGCCGCGCCTCCTAGCTGCGCCACGGGCCCACTAGTTATATGCATAGCTATTTTAATATTCTTTTTTACGCGCGCTAGTACAGGTAATCTGTGATGTCTCGGTTTAAATAAGGAGCCCGCGACCTCTTGAGGTAGGTCTTTGATTGCCCGGTAAGCACATGTAATTCTTTTATAAGGTGCTTTTCCGCCTGGATGTACAGTGCATCACCTAGTGGTGATTTCCAGGGACGAACATACTTCTTTAAGCCCACTTTAACTTCTTCAAGGCAGGGTAGGCTGCTGCTTAAGGGACTAGTTTGTAAGTAGCCTTGGACAACACGGCTTTCCATGGAGGCTTTAGCATTGACAAATTTCTGCCTCTTGATCTGGTAATCGTAAAGAATTACCTTGAAGTTTACCGGGATTTTTCTATTGAGGAACAGCCCTGGGATAGCGTACTCCGCGTGGTAAATTTTTGTTTGTATGGGGAGTTCTTCATTGTAAAGGTAGTCTGCCAGAATTGCTGGAATCCAGTGAACACTTTCATAGAGGTCCTTAACTCGGGCAATTATTCTCAACGCCTTATCCGGAACTCTTCTGTCGTAGAGTGCGGCAATAGTTATGGGGCTCTCTCTTGAAACCATGAGGAAGAAGAGTCTCCTGCCCACCGCTAGTCTCAAGACAGGTACAGAAACAATGGTGAACCACTCCTTACGTCTCTCCCTAATCCTCGCAAATCCCTACAAATAGACACGCTAAACATTTAACATGGAAACCGGGTATGGGCATCCTCAGACAATGGGCATCCATGCTAGCCTGAGAAAATAGCACCTCGCGCTGAACAGAAAACCTGCCATCATTAAAAGTGCAAAAAATTTATTAAAAAGCGAGAATGAAGAAAGGATGGTGCTCGCCGGGGTGGCCGAGCGGTCAAGGCGGCGGATTGCGCGCATGCGCACGGATTGCTAATCCGCTGGCGATTTCGCCTCCCGGGTTCGAATCCCGGCCCCGGCGCCACTAATTTTTCTCGACTAGCGCGCGCCGGAGTCAAAGTTTTTCATTGGCTTCCTTGGTTTCACGTGCAGAAAATTAGAAGAAGGAAAATGACTATGAGTAGGATTTAATATCATTAATCACGTGGAACAGGGGATGTAACCTGGAAGGAATTGGAGGGACACAAGTCGAGTGCACCTGTGAGAGGGCGCTATCTAGACACGTTTGAGAAAAGAATGGGGCTTGTGTCGCATGGTGCAATAAATATATATTGTTGTGGTTACCGTTGTTCAGCAGATCTTTAGAGGGGGTGTCATGTATGCCACTGAGACCTGGTAAGTGCTATAGGCACTTTGGGACTCCACCTTATACCAGGCTGGAGTACATTAAGAGCAACCCGCCTGTGCTTGTTCCAAAGTTTGATCTTGGGAATCCAAAGGGTAACTTTGACACTGTCCTAAAACTCATTGTTCTCAAGCCTGGGCAAATCAGGGCAAACGCGCTCGAAGCGGCCAGGCAACATGCTAATAAGTATCTATCGACAGAGGTGGGCGATGCCAACTATTTCCTCCGCGTAAACGTTTTCCCGCATCATATTCTGCGGGAAAACAAGATGATGGCTATGGCTGGTGCTGACAGGCTTCAGGATGGAATGAGGTTGTCGTTCGGGACACCTGTGGGGAGGGCAGCGAGAGTCGAGAGTAAGCAGGCAATAATGCTTGTTAAAGTAGACTCTAAGAATGTTGAAAAAGCAAAGGAGGCCCTGCGTAGAGCAGCCTCCAAGATACCCCTCCCCACTAGGGTAATTGTTGAAAGTGGGTATACCGTGGAGGGCCAATGACCAGGATTAATGGTAAAGGTCGCCTCATGCCCTTTAAGAGGGGTCCGGAAAATTGTCTGAAGTGCATAGGAAGCGGATTGAGGTAGCGATAAACATATGGGGCGAAATACTTGGCGGCTCCTTCTCTTCTCGTGAGGAGCTGGTCTCGTACTTAGAAGAGGTCTACGAGGCTAATGATCTTGAACCTATTCGGGGGAAAACGAGAATAAAAATCTATGACAAGGAGTTAGCAACCCTTTACGCAATTGGCAAGTACGGTTTAGCTTTAGAGGACGAGGTCTGCAGCTTTCAAGGCTTGTTTGATATAGAAATAAGGGCTGACAGGGCAATCAATAGCGTACTTAAAGGAGAGGACCCGAGGACTGCCATCCTTAACCACTTCGGCACGGATGAGGAGGACTATGTCTTTAGGGTCCTCAGGCTTGCAATGACCTTTGTAGTCTTTGGATTTCTGGATGAAGAATCTTTCATTAAAATTTTAAATGCTTTTGAGAAAGCTTTCCCAGAACTGCGTGAAAATTTCGCCGGCTTTAAAAGGTTCTACATAGCTTTTAGGCTCGCAGAGCTCATAGCTATGGGAAAGATAAGAAACAGGCTCGAAAAGGAAGCTTACAAGCATGCCCTATGCATAAAGTTAAGTGCCGAGAGGTCTGCACCCTCGGATGCTTTTATACGTGAAATAGCGGTAAATACGCTTAAAGTGCCTGAGCATCGCGCCAATGGAGTTCTGAGTATGCATTAGTGAGCATCAATAGGCTTATTTACTGGTGACGATAAGAGTGAATTGAAGAATTTATGCCGAAGAAGCGGAAAAGTCGGGGGCGCCATAAAGGAGGGAAGGGTAAGGAAGACATAGTTCAGTGTGATGAGTGCGGAGCATTGGTGCCAAGGTCTAAAGCTGTCAAGATAACTAAGCCAGTTATGCCTGTAGACCCTCAGCTGGCAAAAGAACTTCGGGACAGGGGGGCGATTCTCCCTCAATACACAGTTACCAAGTATCTTTGCTTACGCTGTGCAATCTTTAGAGGGATCATAAAGATAAGACCAGAGGAAGAGAGAAAATCCCAGAAACTCAGGCTGCCCTTTTAATACGTAGATGGCACTCGAAAAACTATTGAGCATTCTCTCCAGCTTCTCCTTCAACAGAATCTTCATTGTCTACTCGAACACCGCCGTTACCTCTCCTCTCTTTACCCCAGAGTCTATGACGACAGCTGGCGGACGTATGGATGTCATTGCTCGATCTATCCTGTATGCTCTGCACGATGCTTATGAGCAACGTAGAGACGTCCTCTTCATAGGTCTGTTAAACGGTCCTCCCAAGCCGCCAGTCGCGCTATACGTGTGGAGGCTACCCGCATATGCAAGATCGGAATTTTCAGTAGGAGAATTAATCCGGGAAGCGCTTTCAGGAGTCAAAGTCGGCGGTTTCGAGGCGGAGGAGGCAAAAGCTTTACAGATTTTTCAGCTGGTGAAGAGGACGCACCAATTATACCTGTTAGACGAAACGGGGAAAAGCTACAAGTCGTTTGATTTTACAGGTAAAAAAGCATTCTTGTTGGGGGATCACATCGGGATTCCGAGGCAACTGCTTGATGCTGTCATTAGTATTCTGGATGGCGTTATAAGCTTAGGCCCTAAACCTTACTTGACTAGTCATTGTATCGCTTTTCTCAACGAGTTGATGGACCGCTCATTGCATCAATCTTAAGATTTCTTCGAGTTTCCTAAAGGTTGGACGAGAGGATAGCGCCTCGATAGCTAGTGGGTCTATGTTGTCCTGAAATTCGTAGAAGAGTGTTTGTCTCTCCAACCCCCTAATGTCACTTGAGTAACACCTGGGGCACTGAGTAATCCTTAGTTGAGAGACTTCACCGCAGGTAGCGCACTGGTAAAGATTAGTTTTTGTCAATGTGAACGAGCGAATGCCCTTAGAGTACATGAATCTAAGAGCTATCCTGAGGTCAGCGGGAGAAACGCTAGCCACCCTTACTTCTGGGATACTGACTAAACCTTGTGAAGAGTGCAAGCCTTCCTCCAACCAGAGAATTTCGGAAAAATCTCTCTTAGCATGCAAGCTGTATACGAATGGCGAGAAATTACTTATGTAGCTTGGAAATCTGGTGCCCCATGCTTTTGCAACAGTGTATAAGTGTGTATTCGGGGAAAAGTACGCGTTAATTACATCCCTGCCTCCCTCTTGGCTCATCCTAATCATCTCTTCAATAAACCCTCTTGCGGCTTCAAGCACTCTTTGCATGTACACATGCGTCCCCCAAGCGTCTAAGTAAGTCGGTTGAGACTGAAGTAATGTTGCCTCAAATCCAGGATACGACAATTGAAAAACATGAGCAGGTGATTCCTGCGCCACTTCACCTATCATCCTTACTACATTTGTGCTACGCCTATGTAAATGTTCAATAAGCATTTCTATGCCCTTATGGATCTCGGCCATCACATCAAGTGGATCAACAGAACTGCCCTTAACCTTAAAAAGTATGGGTAACAAGATGCTAGCCCCACCGACTATGATGCCAGGGGTTTCAGGAAGAGGAACGAGGAAAAGATCTCCCGTTAAAATTTTGTCCTCAAAGACGAAGACCGTTGGCATGCCGGAATTGATGAGACGGGAAAGCATCTTTACATTCTCTTCACTGAGGGCGCTGGGGTCCCGTATCAAGACGGACAACAATGTGTTTCTCGGGGAGAGTCCTCTTTTCTCTGTAAGTTTTGCCAGTACGCGGCTGAGACCCTCCCCCACGCCTACCGAAATCGTCAGCTTCATTATGCCGCTTAAGACTTCTAGTGCTTGAATTACAACATCCTCGGCTTTATCGTCGAGTCTTATAACTCCTCCATTAATCAATCCATTTACTTTGGCCAGTATTTTTAAAGTGTTCAGCGTAGTGGTGGGAAAGTACAGTGTCTTCACACCCGTTGCCCAATTCACATCAAATAATAGGATCCCGCTCGCTAACGGGTCATAAAGCCCAGAATCCGCTACTATCTCCGTATCTGGCTCCTCGATTAGCCACGCTTTTTCATTTTTAAGCATGACACGAAAACCCACGTGCCCCTTGAGACAGTCATTTTTTATGCAGCTTCCCAGAAGAAACAGCTTAACGAGGCTTTCTGGTACCAGTTGCAAGTTGATCTTTTCCTCGACGAGCGTCAACGTTTCGAATAATACTTTTCTCCTGACACTAGCCTTGGATCCCGGCTTACAAACATTATTAAGCAAATAAGACAGGTAAGTTTCTAGTGGCATCGCAACTCCATTCGCTAAAAGAACCGACCTGGTTTCATGAGTTTTCAAGTTGATGAAGAGCTCTTCGAGGTAGCCAAGTACTCTCTGCCCTAGCTCGGTTAGACAGTAATTCTCGTTTGATAAATGAACCAAATTGACGCCTGTTAGTTGCCTTAAATGGAAAGCTAATTTCTCCGGTGTTATTCTCAATGTATTTGATAAATCACTAAACCTTAATTGTCTGTGGTCCCTAAGCGTCAACAATATTTTAAGCCTCACTTCGTTAGATATGGCTTTGAGTATTTTTGTTGTGGGGTCTTCTTGTGATGAAGGCATCAAGAATTATGCTTGGCGGGGTTTATTTAGCATTACGAGTCAGTGCGCGGGGGTTTCTGCAACCTTTTGCACCTACATTTTTGAGGGAACCTCAATCCCCAAAAGTGCTAGGCCGTTCTTAATAACTAGTCGCACCATATTGACTATAGCAAGCCTAGATTTACGTTTTTCAGGAGTGGGTGCTTTAAGCACAGGGTAGTGATCATAGTAGTAATTGAACTCGGATGCGATGTTATTGAGGTAGTTTGTCAGGAGGTCTGGTCTTAAGTTGTCTGCGGCCTGCTTAACTGCTTCCGGAAACTGCCCCAGGAGAACTATTAAGGAGTGTTCTTCCTCTCCGACGCTATTAACATCCAAAGACTCTAGCGATATTCCCTCTTCTCTGGCTTTCTCAAGAATGCTGTTAGCTCTTACGTAAGAGTACTGGACAAATGGCCCAGAGTTCTGCTCGAAGTCTAGGATTCTTTCCCAATCAAAGGACAGGGTCTTGTTGGGCGAAGTACTGAGGAAGAAGAACTTCAAAGCGCCTAACCCGACTCTCTCCGCGTCCTCCTCCCTCCCTATCCCCCTCTTCTTTATCTCGGACCTAGCCCTAGAAACAGCCTCTTCAAGCACATCGTCTGCCGCTACGTATATTCCCCTTCGGCTAGTCATCCTCGCACCAGGCAAGTTCACCATTTCGTACGAATAGTGAATAAGCCTCTCACCTATGTTCCTGTAGCCCAAAGTATAGAGGGCAAGTCTCAGCTGTGCTTGTGCCAATGTTTGTTGGACGGCAATAACATTGATTACTCTGTCTGCTCTCGAAAGCTTCCAGATCGAGTAAGCTACATCACGGGTCGTATAAAGGGTCGTGCCGTCAGACCGCACAAGAGTTATTGGGGTGACGGTTAAACCCCTCGGTACGCCTGCACTCTTCCTGACATCCTCAGACTCTGCAACTAAGTCGGAACGAAAAACAAGCGCCCCTCCCCTTCTTTCTACAAAGCTGCTGTCCCTAAGCTTCTCCAGCACCTCGTTGGTTAACCCGCTCCAAACAGTTATCTCACTTTCCCAGTCCCAACTGTCAAAGAATATATTAAGCCTTGCAAGGGTTTCGCGTATACCCTCTAAGCAATAGTTAATCATGCTTCGAACAAGCCGTACAGTCCCTCTGTCGCCCTCCTCGTACCTCCTATTCAAGTATCTGATCTCCTCCTCGGGATCCTGCGTACTGCTGATCCAGGAGGAAATCCTCTCAAATGCCTCTGGAAACTTTTCCGAGCAATCTTTCAGCCTCCACATGAGCTCGGAGATTTTCTGGTTAATCTCTGGAGCTTTGCTTTCGGGAGCTCTGCTCAGCTCCTCCTTAAGCTTCCTGATGTCGATCAAGAGGTTAATCATTGTGTAGAGTGAACCGATATAGTGATCCTTCTTTACGCCTGGGATACTCCCGCCGGCAAGCCTATAAGCCATTGCGGCATACGCAACCTGAAGTCCTACATCATCAATGTAGAAGTGAGTCTTAACTTCGTGTCCCCGACTTCTGAGAAGCCTAGCAATAGCGTCGCCTAAGACACCATTCCTGAGGTGACCGATATGGAGGGGATGGATCGGGTTAGCGCTCACATGCTCCACGATGATTTTCTGCCTGCGGTCAGCAGGCACACTGCCATAGAGGTCCCCCAGCCTAGATACCGCGCTGAAAACAACCTCTGCATACCTCTTCTCGTCTATACTCAGGTTAAGAAAATCGTTGACAATGCTATAGCTCTTAATGAGACCACTAGGCTCATAGCTGGAAAACAGCGAGATAAATTTTTCAATGCCCAGTCCAGCACTACGGGCAATCCTAAAAAGCGGTACAGTCAAATCCCCGTACTCCCTACGGGTGGTTTGAACCTCAATAGTCTCAAGGGGTAGATCAACACCATTCCCCCCTAAAAAATCAGCAAGAGACTTCTTGACCTCTGAAACGAGCCATTCATGCGGATTATATATAGGAGTCCCCAACAAGTCTTATCCCGAATATGCTTTTAAGGACAAAATTTAAGCTTTGTTGCTCTCCGAGACGTGCTTCACGTGCTAAATATCCCTGAAGATCCCAACATGTCTCATGAGTTTCCTATATGTGTCCTTGAGAGCTTCCGGTATAACCTTGGTATCGGCAATCACAGGCATAAAATTTGTATCACCATTCCACCGCGGAACCACGTGTATGTGGAGGTGACTCTCCAGCCCAGCACCAGCCACTCTGCCTAAATTCACTCCAATATTGAAGCCGTCAGGCGAGAAAGCTTTCCTGGTGACTTCAATTGATCGCACTAAAGCCCTGGAGAGAGCTAACAGCTCCTCGTCACTTAGCTGTGAGAAATCTGCTACGTGCCTAGAAGGGGCTATCAAAAGGTGACCGGTATTGTAGGGAAACTTGTTCATAAGAACAATGAAATTTCTGCCCTTATATAGGACAAGGCTTCTCTCCAAATCGTCGGACTCTAAGGCTTCACAGATAAAACAGCCTGGCTCACGGCTCACTTTTGCATACTCAATGTATGCCATCCTCCAGGGGGCGAAGAGGACGTCCATGATCTATGTTCAGCGTGCTGGCTATAAAAATATTAAACCAGGGTATCCACCTCGGTCCTAAAAATTGAGGCTTGAAGCCTTCTCACTTCTCGGACCAGCTCTTTAATGTCTTTCTTTCCTAGGAGGCTCGCTATGCTCTCTACGAACTCGTTATACTGTCTTACAGTCTCTCTGTTTAATATTTTCTGGTCGACCAGGCTCTCGTATTCTTCTCTGTCAGTAACCTGCACCCCTTCTTCCGGAGAGTAGGTCACATCTATGCCTAAATCGACGTACCTTATGCTGGGCGGCTGAGATGTGAAGAATAGTGGCGTGTTTATGTTAACGTACATGCCCTTAAGGGCTCCAGTCACCGAATAGTAAAAGTGGATAACTGCCCGGCCAAAAAGCCACGAATACGACAGAATTTGGTCCCCCTCCTCTCGCCTGACACTTCTAAAGCCGTCGTAAAGTCCCCGAGAAGAGCTTTGCCTCTTCAACTTGATGTAAAAGGAGTCCTGCACCTCTGCATAAGCGCTCCACACGTGCCCATAGCCGGTCAATTTCTTGTGGAAAACGCTTACTCTACCCCCATTTAGCTTTGTAAATTCCTCTAAAAGGACTTCAAAGGCACGCTCCTTAATGAAGCAACGTCCACTTTTTATCAGGCTCTCAGCAAAGTCTATTTTACTGTTTAAGTCCTCCATGCCTAAGCTCTTTAATAAATGGTGGTACGGAAGTGTGGGAAAATAGCGGTCACGCAGAGCATCGAATTTTCTCGAAGTGTCTGGAGGAAGCTCAACTAAAGCTAGCGACTCCCCCTGAACCAGTAGACCAATGCTCTGTAGCTTGGCTTCTTTCAGAAAGTTCGCCGCTTTTTCAGAAAGTTCCCGGATTTCTTTACCTATGTCCAGTATGTTAGCATTTCTCGAGGAGCTCCTGAAGTGGACGCCCCACCCCTGAGGCGCCTCGCTCATAGCAAGAGTTAAAAGCTGTAGCTTTAGTTCTTCATTCCTTATATGCTCGCTGGTATTGTGTTTTTCGAACTGCACAAGCCTAACATAGCGGCCGACAAACGCGGCCCCCTCTTTAAACATGGGAGACTCGAGTGAAGCACGCGTAACGTGAGCCAGCAAAAAGTCTCCCTCACTGTGGTTATTGCGAAGCTTTACTGTGCCGAATTTTCCCGGCTCGTACTCTGCAAGCCAAATGTCGTGGTCAACCCTCTCAACCAGTCTAACAACGTATGTTGAGTATGGACCAACGGGGATGTAGCTGACAATTAGACCCGGCACTATGCCTCTCAGCAAGAAGATTATCATCTTAAGAATCTCATCGTCTCCCAGAATTATTAAGCCAGACTTGTCGTCTTGGTCCTTTATCGTTACGAGGACCTCACTTGACTTTTTGAGACTGGAAAATCTGCTCAAAATTTCCATGCTTACATCGGCAAAGCTAAAACCAGCATCATCAAGCAAGCCGGTGATCGCCGTTGAATAGATACCTCTAACCCTTATCAGCGCACGCCACCTATTATCCCACCATTATTACTGGGTTAAGGGTTTTATGGATTTTGCTCCTGGGTGCAGCTATTATTCCATTTAATTGTCTCTAAAGCAAAAACGCAGGGAGCTGCGCACGCAAGTTAAAATAATAAACAAGCGGGAAAATTTGAGAAGTATCGAGCAGCGCGCAGCATCATGCACAGGAGGATCTACGAGTGCAGGAAATGCGAGTGCATCTAGGCACCCCTGCAGTACTCCTAGGGGAAAGCCCTTCGGCGAACCGCCCACAAGGGCTCCCGCGTACCGAACCGAGGAGGGGGAGAGTAAATGACTCAAAAGCACCCAAAAAAGCAACACTGGGGCGCAGTCTCGCCACTAGCAAGGCGGAGATGAGGGTGCGCGCGTGCTATAGAGCACGTACCACGGCTTTGGCGGCACGTTTTTTCGGTTGAGGGGATACCTCCGTACGTAGCCACACCTCAGACAGGTAATCGCTATGTATTTCATATTTCCCCGATTTCTAACTCTAACCCGCATAGTTTTCCCGGGGACCAGGAAGGCTCCACATTTCCGGCAAACCTTAGCCTTTAAAAAGTCGGGATAGGGCATCTGCGCTTTTTTAGAAATTGCTAGCGCAAGCTCTCCGTAGCGGTTAGCGAGCTCGGGCTCGACAGGGTAGATCTTCTCGGCGAGCTCTAATAGACGGGCTATTCTTTGCCATGCTAAATCCTTTAATTCATGCCTCCTCCTAAACATTCCAGTGAATTAAATGGACAAGCTGTTATTAATCTTAGCTGATGCTGGGCTCGAGCTGGTTCCACCCGAGATTCGCAATCATCCCGCCGTAGCTAATAATGCCAGAAAGAGGGGCAAGAGGCCTGGAGAAGTCCTGTTAGACGTATCGCTTCACTACCCAGCAATGAGGAGACTTAAAGACAGATGGAAGAGGGGGAGACCAGATATTGTGCACGTTGCGCTCTTGCTTGCACAAGATTCGATGTTAAATAGGCTTGGGAGGCTTGAGACGTATGTCCATACCTACCAGGAGAAGGTCATTGAAATATCCCCGGAAATGATCGTGCCCAGAAACTACAACAGGTTTGTTGGTCTAGCTGAGCAACTCTTACTTGTGGGAAAAGTGCCCCCGGACGCTGAGAAGCCCCTAGCAAGGGTACTCGACAGGAAGCTAGAGGAATTAGTCAGGGAAAAAAGGATTACGCAGGTCTACAGACTGGATGAGAAGGGAGCGTTAATCAAACCGAGGGAGCTCGCAAAGATTATGGTTCAAGAAAGAGGTCCTGCGATGATTGTAGGTGTCTTCCAGGGAGGAGACTTCAGCGAAGAAGTAAAAAGTATAGATGCTGAGAGCTACTCGATCTTCTACGAGGCATTGCCTGTTTGGAGCATACTATCGCACATGCTAGCTTTAATAGCTGACGAGGCTGGGGTGCCTTAATTGCGCGTGCTAAGTATAGACGAGGACAAGGGCGAAATTGAAGTTATATTAGAAGTGCTGGAGGACCTATACTTCCTACACTTACTGCTCAGGAAGGGAGACATGCTTTATGGCTGGACCACGAGGCAGGTTAAGGTTAGTAGGAGCGGTGGAGAAGAGAGGGGCGACAGAGTACCCGTTTACATGGGCATAGAAGTTGAGAAAATGGCATATGCAAAGTTTTCTGAAAAACTGCGGGTTACCGGGAAAGTTATAGATGCCCCAGAAGAGCTTCATGCGAGGGGTAGCTACCATACAATACAAGTCGGAGTGGGCGATAAGCTGAAAATCAAAAAGAAGAACGGAATGGATAAATTCACCAGGAACATTCTAGAACGGGCAACCTCCAGCATAGCGCGGGTAATGCTAATCGCTGTTGGAGATGAGGAAATCGCCGTGGGGCTCCTTTCACCGGTAGGCATAGAAATAAAGTCCATTATACCCTATGTGCCGAAGGGCGGAGGAGAAGAAACAAGCATAGAGGCACGCTACAAAGACCCCGTAAAACAAATTTTGTCGAGAATCTTCACAGGTGAAAAACACGAAAAAATAGATGAAGTGGTGGTAGCCGTGAATGAGCGACTATGTGCGTTGACGCAAAAAATTCTCAGCGAGCTGGGCATTAAAGCAAAACTCATAAAGGTAAGCGAAGGTGGAGAAGCTGGCATTCATGAATTATTAAGAAGAGGAGATTCAAGAGAAATGCTCAGATCTACACGCATCACAGTGGAGATCTCCGAGCTAGAAGAAATGCTCAAAGAACTCTTCTCAGGAAGCGAGAAAATTGTCACAGGCCTAGAGCAGGTCAGCGCGGCGGCGCTGTGGGGATTAGTGGAAAAGGTAATTGTTGATGATTGTCTGTTATTTGGCGAGACACGGGAAACCCTCGTAGAGATGCTGGATATCATTTTTAAACATGGTGGGAGAGTAATAATAATCCCTGAGGAGAGCGAAAGCGGCAGAAAACTTAAGTCCGTGGGAGGAATAATAGCAAAGCTATACTACGTTCCCCGGCTCTCAGCAGGCGCCACCTGTTAACCCGCCTTAGCGCAGGGTTATGGGATTTTTATGGGTATTGCTTTCGATGGGGTTGCCAGGAAGCTGAGCACCCTGATGTGCCGCGGCAGCTCCGCCTCGATTCCCAGTGCTTCCAGCCCCCTAGCTATGATGCCTAAGCCGCCGTTCACGTCTTCGTGCATCGTGTGCCCATGCGGGCACGTGACCAAACCCTAAGCTTCCTCTACACTTCCACTTTGTGGTAGGCGCACACTTTACTTGTGCCCCCCTCGCTTACGGCGAAGGTTGCGATGCCCGCGTTTTCCAGGGTTGTGGCTAATTGATTATCGGCAGGCGCTCGCCGCTGCGCTTCCTGTACCCCGGAGGCCTAGGCTTGAGCCAAGGCGGCAGCCTCCCCTCCCCTCTCTCCTTTAAAAGCTCGGCGAAGCTTTTCCAGGCTTCACTCACTCTCCGCAACGTTTTGTCGAAGTTCTTAGCGCCAAGTACCTTCTTGATCTCCTGGTACTCTAGTGCTACTTTAGTGATCTCTCTTGCAAGTCTCATGTCTGTGTCGATCCCCCCGCCAACGAAGAACAGCTGCCTACGTCTATAATCCTCCATGTTCATGAGCCTAGCCCCCTGGTCCCCGATGTAGTGCAGCATCTCCTTCTGCTTAGGCGTCGGGAGCAGCCTCACCCCGTCGCACCGCTCAACAACCTGTAAAATGGGATTGAGACTATTTGGTAACATAAAACATAAAAACAGAGTCTTTTTAGGGATAATACTCTAAATACAAAACGCGCGCTAACGTGAATGTTCAAAGCGGAAAATAAAACTTGTAAGCCCGCCCTCATTTATTTTCCACATACCAGTACGAATAAAATCTCTCGTACTACCTACATGTTCAACGAGTTTCCTGTGGGGGGATAGTATTACTAACCTGCCGCTGTCTTCAAGACTTTTAGTAGCCAAGTCAAAAAGGGACTCGTATGTTCTCTTCAACCCCCTAACTGCCCTCTCCCTGATGCCGAAGGGAGGATTTGCAATTATTGCATCAACGTAGAGTGCCCTTAGAGGTACCAACGTTGAGTCACATGCGAGTAAGTAAAGAGTTTTACCTACAGATTTCGAGTTTTTAAGCGCACCCCCTATGGAAGCAGCATCGATGTCGCTGCAAATCACCTCGATCCCTGGACTAACTGTTAAGCACTCAAGTGGTATAGTTCCTGACCCGCAAAACGGGTCCCACATTTTCCTTTGTGGCGATGCTATCCTGCACATGGCATATGCAATTATTGGATTGAGGGCTGAGCGGTGCACAAATTGCCTGTAAGGTCGGTCTCGCAGACTCCCAGCCCAGGTCAAATTAATGCCATACCTAAACTTACCACTGTCGTATTCTATGTAGATTGCTATGTCGGGAAAATCCAAGGAAACCTCTAGTGCAAGGCGTTCCCTTACAATTTTGCCTATGCTAGAAGCTATATCAATTGACGTTGCTTCAATGTCTTTAGTTACTCGCTCGGCATTAACCGAGAAATACCTGTACCTTCCCTTAAGCCCTTTGAGGTGAGCTACAAGATCTTCTCCAGCGTCTCTGAGGTTGCTAGTCTCGCCTAAAAGCAGGTAAACGTTTTCGATTGAATGAGCGCCGGTAATTATTTTTCCCAAGCAGATCTCAGGTAGCTCGGCTATGACTCTTCCTGAAGCTTTAAGTAAACTTACATGTGAACCAGGACACAGCTCTCTCAGCTCTTCTGCCACAAATTCCTCAATACCGGGAACAGTCGTAGCCAGAATCCTCAAGCGTCCTTCACCGAACTTATAAAGACCTTGAAGAAGTATTTCCTGGCTAAGGACGTGACTCCTTTCTTATCAATCTTCCCGAAGCTATTATAGAACGCAAGAGTGAAGTAGCCCACGAGGAAGCGATAAACAACATTATCGAGTGTTCCCGGCGCCACGTAGATGGTTTCGGAAACGATATCGACGAAAACTCCCTCGTCTGCTCGGCAGAAGCCTGCCTGCCTATTTTCCCTGTTCGTCACTATTATTGCTTGCACCTTTGGCGTGTTTAGCCCCTCTCTTATTAAGACCTCCTCAGCTATTCTAAGAGCCCTTTCAAGGACTTTTTCTACGCTTGCCATCACCGATTACATAATTTAAAGAAAAACTTCTTTATAAACCAGGTGATGCTATGCGGTTACTGCGATCTTCTCAAGTATTAGGTTTAAGTCATCCAAGTTTCTTAGAACAACCCTATCATAGTTCTTCGCCAGGATCCAGAGTGGCGAGTCCTTTCTAACAGCATACTTTACCCCATGCTTAGTTTTGCCAAGGACCTCCAGATAGCCTCTCTCCCTGAACCTCTCCAGCACGTCCTTAACAAGGGTAAGTATGACGGGCTGGGTCTCTATGTTAGCTATAACTGCAATTTTCTTGGCATTGAAAGTAACTATGCTTCCACGAGTTTTCCTAATCATCTCCAGGATTGCCTGTACTACGTGTGCACTAAACTCGTTATAATTCCTGTATAGAGGTACACGAATCACAACGTTTCATGATAACAAATACCTTAACCCACTTACATTTATACACAAGAATTAAATCGATCGTAAGTATATCGTAGTACAGCTGCTCTCTCCAAAGACCAAACTTTAAGCGCACAATACTTATTAGCTACCTGTGGAAACTGTTCAGCGTTGAAGCATGTCTAAAAAGCCTTATCCCAGAAATGATGACATCGTGAATGCCATTTTAAAAGTCCTGGGCAAGGCATACGTCATAACTCCTGGTGAGTTTCCAGAGGCAGTAAAAAGGCAACTCAACGAAGATGGCTTCTATTCAGGGCTCGTAACTGCCAGCAGAGTTTGGCAGCTCTATGAGAAGCTTGTTAGGAATAGGCAGGTGGCGGATGTACTTAATGTTGTCACATCCGAGAGAGCGCGCGCTAAGAATAGCAGAAAAGTTAATTAAATTCCTGTAAAAATTGAGACGCTGGTGACAATTATTGCTAGTGCCCGAATGAGGTTCCCAGAGGTCAATGCCGAGAGGAGAGACTTTCTTAAATCTATTGAAGAGAAATGGCAGAAACTTTGGGAGCAAAACCACGTCTTCGAGGCGGACCCTGACCCTACCAAACCGAAATTCTTTGTAACTTTCCCGTATCCCTACATAAACGCTCACCCTCATCTAGGCACGGGATACACCGTCCTTAGAGTCGATATCCTGGCGCGGTACAAACGCATGCAAGGTTATAACGTGCTCTTTCCTCAAGGCTGGCATGCTACTGGAGGCCCTATTGTCGCGGCTGCGCTCAGAGTGCGGGAGGGGGACCAGAAACAAATTAACATATTGAAGTCGCTTGGTATCCCGGAAAACGAAATTCCAAAATTCAGAGAACCCGAATACTGGGTTGAATTTTTCAGGAAAGAGTTCAGGCGCGACTTCCGCAGGCTAGGCTTGTCGATTGACTGGAGACGAGAATTCTTCACCACGAGACTCAACCCACCCTATAACAAGTTTATACAGTGGCAGTACACTATTCTAAAGAACAAGGGGTTAATAGTAAAAGGAAAGCACCCTGTGGTATGGTGCCCTAAAGAGCACAAAGTTGTTGGAGATCACGATCGCCCAGACGAGTATGCTGGCATAAGTCCTACAGAGGTCATAATTATAAAGTTTAAGGGGGAAGACGGCTACGTTTATCCCTGCCTTACTTATAGACCAGAAACCGTTTATGGCGCTGTGAATATCTGGGTCAACCCTGATGCTGAATACCTGGTAGCCGAGGTTGAAGGCGAGAAGTGGATTGTTGGTGAATATGGGGCTCAGGAGCTTGCAGACCAGGAACATGCAGTAAAGATCTTAGGGAGGATACAAGGAGCTCAGCTTGTAGGACGCTTCGCTTGTAACCCCGTGACTGGCTGGAGGATACCAGTTCTACCAGCACTTTTTGTGGACTCCGAGCTTGGTACAGGCGTAGTTATGTCCGTTCCAGCACACGCACCATATGATTACATTGGACTGGAGGATTTAAGAAAGGACCCATACCTCCTAGAAAAATATGACCTGGATCCCTCTATACTCGATGTAGTCCAACCAGTAAAACTTATTGATATCGAGGATTACAGGGGGCTACCTGCGCAGGAAGCTATTGAACGCTTCGGCGCAAAGACGCAGATGGATACAGAGGCTTTGGAGAAGGCTACGAAGGAAGTATACTCTAAAGAGTTCTACAAGGGCGTCCTAAGGCCAGAAATATTTGGTGAGAGGTGGGGGGGAAGAAAGGTCTACGAAGCAAAAGAGGAGATAATTAACTTCCTCGTGGAGAAGGGAGTAGCACTTAAGCACTACACTCTCTCGTCGCCTGTTTACTGCAGATGCGGCGCCAAGACGCACGTGAAGCTGGTCAAGGACCAGTGGTTCCTCAAGTACAGCGATAAGGAGTGGAAAGCAAAGGCTCATGCATGCATAGACCAGATGCGCTTCATACCGGAAGACGTCAGGCAAGAATTCCACAGGCTGGTGGACTGGTACGAGGACTGGGCATGCACGCATGAAAGAGAACTTGGGACCCCACTTCCGTGGGATGAGAGATGGGTCTTAGAGTCCTTAAGTGACTCGACAATATACATGGCTTACTACACGGTTGCGAAGTACCTTCAGCATCCCGAGGTCTATGGCATAGACTGGGAAAAGCTGGATAATGACTTCTTCAACTACGTGTTCCTTGGTGAGGGGGATCCTGAAGCTGTATCTGCAAGAGCAGGTATTTCAAAAGACCTCTTGCAGAAGATCCGAGAAGAGTTCCTCTACTGGTACCCAGTCGACATGAGGATCTCTGGCAAAGACCTGATAGGCAACCACCTCGTCTTCTTCATAATGCACCACGTAGCAATTTTCCCGCAAGACAAGTGGCCTAGGGGGATAGGAATAAACGGGTGGGTCCTAGTGGCAGGCAAGAAAATGGCTAAGTCTCTGGGAAACTTTATCCTCATCCGGGAAGCTATAGACTACTGGAGCGCAGACGCAACGAGGTTTGCGGAAGCTTACGCTGGCAACTCTGGCCTAGATGACGCGAACTTTGAGCCAGAAATGGCAAGCAGAGCAGTAGACCTCCTCTACGAGTGGTATAAGTTCGCCACCGAGAACTACGGGAAGGGGGACGACGAGCACAGATTTATAGATGAGTGGTTTGAAAGTGTCCTTAACGAGACAATATTAAAGGTCACTAGAGAATATGAAGAAGTAAACACGAAGAACGTCCTCGTTGAGGGATTCTTTAACCTCCAAAACAGCTACAAGTGGTACATCAAGCGAAGAGGCACGCCCAACAAGGAGCTGCTCAAGAAGTTCATTGAGACCCAGACGTTAGTCCTTGCTCCGATAACCCCACACATTGCAGAAGAAATATGGCAAGCGATAGGAAAGCAGCCGCCAATAGCTAAAGCTCGGTGGCCATGCATACAAGAACAGCAAATAAACAAGGAAGTACAAAAAGCCGAGGCAATAGTTATTAAGCTCCTCGAGGACTTAGAAGAAGTCATAAAGCTCAAAAGGAACAAGCCTACACGCGTAATAATAGTGCTTCCCCCCCAGTGGAAATACGACTTCTTGAACAAAGTAAACCAAGTCTACAAGACCACGGGCAAACTCTCAGAAGCGATACGAGAGGCTACGAAAACACTGGCTCCAGGGCAAAGAGCAAAGGCGGGCAAAATCATCCCACTGATACAGAAAAACCCAGAAATACTCGACCTCGCAACAACTCCGCAGCTAGAGGCAAAAGCACTGACAGACGCGCTTTCACTCCTACAGGAAACGTTAGCCGCGCAAACGGTAATATTACTAGAGGAAAACCTACCGAACAATCCCAAAGCAGCCACATCACTACCAGCAAGACCCGCAATAATATTGGAGGAAAAATAACCTTATCCTTAAACTTTAGCGCTTACGCGCCAGTTGTCGCCCTGCCTTTTGTCGTAGGACGGTTGCCGCTGTAGGATGTTCAGTGCAGCGTTCACGTGCCCATGGGGACACAGCGTATCAGCGTGCGCCAGCACGCATTCCTAAACTTTAACTTTAAACCCCACTTTTCCAACTCATTATTGGCGGCGGATGAAATAAGCGTTGACTGCCGATATTTATGAGGAAAAGGAGGTGAAGAGACGCCGCCGCACAAAACAACACACGTAAAAACTCACGATTCTTCCTAGGTACAGAGACACGCTAAAATTAATGCTTACTTAAAGTTCCAGTTCCACATCTCCTGGGCTAGTTTTCCGTCGTAAAGATAAAGATGCATTTTTTCTTCAGCTTTTTTAGCATTTTCCCGATGTTGTTCCAGAAACCTGTTAATCCTGCGGATTAGTTCGGCCTTACACTCTCCGCAAAGAAGTTTACCTGTCTTGCATGCCCAGAATCTTTCCTCTAAATTTTTATCGTCATCCTCGAAGAGGACGCTGTACCAGTGAAAGACCGTGCAGACTTCCGGAACACCACCAAGTCGTTTTTGCTCCTCGATCGAGGCTCTACCACCAGTGTATGCGTTCATTATCTTCCTCTTGACGATTCCTGGGGGATCATTTAGAAGCACGGCGGTCTCCGGTTCTGAAGCTGACATTTTTGTTTCTGGACCAGTTAGTCCCCAAACCAGCTTAGAGAGTATCTCCGCAGTCTTGTGTTTTCCTAGCCTAGGAGCGATGTCTCGTTGGAGTCTAAAGTAAGGGTCTTGGTCGATACCGCAGGGTATAAGTGGTCTTTTTTCCTCAAAAAGTGTAGGAACTATTTGGAGAGACGGATAAAATATTAGTCCAATTGAGGTTTCGCCGTCAAAGCCGAACACTGCCTTTGCTATTGAAAAATTAATGAGCCTAGCTATTTTAACAGCGGGTCTATACATTTTTGAGATATACTCCGTGTCTCTAAAAATGAAGGTCTTGTCCTCATCGAAGCCTAGAGCAATGATGTTCAAAATATCCTGCTTCACATACGGCTCAACCTCCTCCAAACTTTCCACCTTCTTAGCTAAAAATTTTTCCTCATCGGGAATCTCTATGTAGACATTTACTTTAAACTTCTCCTGGAACCATTTCGTGACAATAAAGGGTACTATGTGTGCAATGTGCATGGGCGAGTTACTTGGAGCCCTACCGGTGTACAGGAAGAATCCTCTTCCAGCTTCATAGTCGTCCAGCACCAAGTTCAGGTCTCTGTGTGCGAAGAAAAAGTTCCTGCGGAGAAGTGGATGGAGCCCTCCCGCCAGTCTACCCATTCTGCTTATAAGCTCTGGTGTTAGCCTTTCAACTCCAAATTCCTGGATCAGCTTGTCATAGTCAATTTTCCCGCGAGCCTCCCAAGGAGTAACATTGAACCTATCCTGCATGAAGACTCACGGTGATAAGTATGCGTGGAAATTTAAGGGTTATGCGGACTTCCCCCACTTTTCTGAGGTTTCTGCCCATCGGTAACTTCCTACGTGGTGCTTGAGACTGGCATTCTTACATGCTCGAGCAAAATTAGAAATAACGAATTTTATCCCGCTAAATTTTTAACTTGTTGAAGTATTGTCGATACGGAATCAAAATGAGTGATAAGGCTACAAAAATCGTTTTATGGTTTGAAGAACTGAGAAAGGAGGATGTGCCCTTAGTCGGGGGGAAGAATGCGAACCTGGGGGAGATGATTAACGCCGGTATCCCTGTTCCGCCTGGCTTCGCTATAACAGCGTACGCATACAAACGCTTCATCGAGGAAACAGGTATAAAGGACAAGATCTATGAGATTTTGAGGGAAAAAGTTCCCGCAGAATCCGCTAAGCCGGAGGACTACATTGAGGCGAGCAAGGAAATTAGGGCGCTCATTGAGAGTGTTAAAATGCCTGTGGACATCGAGCAAGAAATACGAAAGGCTTATAGAAAACTGTGCCAGCGGGTTGGCAAGAAAGAAGAATTCGTAGCCGTGAGAAGCTCAGCAACAGCCGAGGACCTGCCAGACGCTAGTTTTGCAGGACAGCAAGAGACCTACCTAAACGTGAAAGGAGAGGACGACGTCGTTGACAAAGTCAGGAAATGCTGGTCTAGCCTCTTCACACCCAGGGCAATCTTCTACAGAGAGAGCAAAGGGTTCCAGCATGAGCGTGTATTAATTAGCGTTGGAGTTCAAAAAATGGTTAACTCCCGCTCGGCAGGAGTCATGTTTACGCTACACCCGGTTACCGGTGAGAGAGACAAGGTGGTTATTGAAGGGCACTGGGGCTTAGGCGAAGCAGTAGTTAGCGGGAAGGTAACGCCGGACGAGTGGGTTGTCGATAAGAAGACAATGAGCATTATTAATCGAAAAATAGTGGAGAAGCATAGGGAACTCGTAAGAGATCCAATTACAGGGCGCACCGTCGAGCGAGAGGTGGAGGACTCCCGCCGTATGGCACCATCATTGACGGACGAGGAAGTGCTAAGACTGGCAGAGCTAGCGATCAAAATTGAGGAACATTACGGGAGGCCAATGGATATAGAATGGGCTGTCGACAGGGACATGGGGTTCCCGGACTCCGTATTCATTGTGCAGGCGAGGCCCGAAACTGTCTGGAGCATTAAAGAAGCAAAACCACCAGGGGAAGCCGTTAAAAGCGTAGCCGAAGCTAAGGCTGTTGTCAAGGGTTTAGCCGCCAGTCCGGGGGTAGCTTACGGAAAGGCAAGGATATGTCTATCACTAGAGGATGCCCAGAAGAAGATGCGTCCAGGCGACATACTAGTAACGACAATGACTGACCCGGACTGGGTCCCCTACATGAAGATAGCCAGTGCAATTGTAACCGATGAGGGAGGGATGACTGCTCACGCGGCAATAGTTAGCAGGGAGCTTGGTATTCCATGCATAGTAGGCACGCGTGAAGCCACAAAGGTCATGGTCGACAACAGGGACTATACGGTAGATGCACGTGCAGGAGTAATCTATGAGGGCAAAGTAGAAGAGCTTCTGGGCGAGAAGAAGGAGGAGAAGGCTATTGCAGCCGCACCAATAGAAATAGTCTGGAAACCCATCACGGCAACAAAGATTTATATGAACCTTGGAGTCCCAGAGAAGATTAAGGAATACAAGGATCTACCTTTCGACGGCATAGGTCTCATGCGTGTAGAATTCATAATGGCTAGTTATGTGGGCGAGCACCCACTTTACCTCCTTGAAACGGGGAGAGGGGACGTTCTCGTTAATAAGATGGCTGAGGGAATTGCTCTTGTAGCACGAGAAATATACCCGAGACCAGTCGTCGTTAGGTTCAGCGACTTTAAGACCAATGAATACAGGCAGTTAAAGGGAGGGGAGAAGTACGAGCCGCAAGAGGATAACCCAATGCTCGGGTGGCGCGGAGTAAGCAGATACATTAGTCCGCAGTATGAGAAGGCTTTCAGACTGGAGGTAAAGGCGGTAAGAAAAGTTAGAGAAGAAATGGGTCTAGGCAATGTTTGGGTGATGGCGCCATTTGTGCGAACACTTTGGGAGGCTGAGAAATTCATAAAACTGCTAGCGGAAGAAGGACTTGAAAGTGGCAGAGACTTTAAGATATGGGCGATGGCTGAGATTCCAAGCGTTGTCTTCCTTGCAGAAGAATTCTCAAGATACTTTGACGGCTTCTCGATTGGTAGCAACGATCTGACCCAGCTGACCCTCGGAACAGACAGGGACAGCGCTATTCTTCCAAAAATCGATCCCCGGTACTTTGACGAGAGGGACCCCTCAGTAAGGACTGCGATAGCGATGCTTATTGAGAAGGCTCATAAGTCACCATACGGCTATAGAACAGTCTCGATATGCGGACAAGCTCCAAGCGTTTACCCTGACTTCACTGAGTTCCTCGTGAGGCAAGGGATCGACAGTATAAGTGTTAACCCAGATGTTGTTGCCAGGACACGTGAACTCGTAGCGTCAATTGAGCATCGACTAATCTTAGAGAAGAACCTTGGAATAGAGAGATATGATGAGGACCTAGGCTGGCCAATGCGGAAAATAAGAAGAGGTCTCAAAAGCATTTGGGCTGAAGACCTATAGCGGCGCACGCCACCTGTAGTGCGGCGTGTATACGAGCACGATTTTTTGGTTAACAATGCGTACCTCGAGCATGCGCGCACGCACCCACATCCCGCCCGTCATTTGTTGGTCGGGGTGCCCCTCGCCTCCCAGCTGTATAGGTTTGGGGTGTCATGGGGTCTACTCCTCACGGAGCCTCATCCCCTCCTCGGTCCCGCGCGCGAGAGCCCCCTGGAGGCTTGGAGGCTTTCTCCTCGCCTGCAGGGGGAACGGTTAACGTTTTAAGGCGTTCTGGTGCTTTGCCAACCACTTCCTCATGGCTTCGAGGACCCTGGTCGCCAGCACGGTCAAGTCGTCCGACTCCTCTCTTATCATGCGCGCAAAGTAGGCGTAGACTAGGTTGTAATGCACTGCTTTGTCCCTGTCCCACCTCAGCCCGCAGCGCGGGCACTCGTATACCCTGCTACGCCTCGTGTGCCCGACCTCCTCGCTCTCGCAGCCGCAGCGCGGGCACTGCTTGCCCGAGGCACAAGCAAGTCTGAGCATCGCTCCCTCGTAGACGGCTAGGTTCCTCAGGCGCCTCCTCGCCCGCAGCAGCGTCCCCTGGAGCCTGGTCCCCTTGAGCGGGTCCGGGTCTATCGGGTCCACGAGTATCAATACGTTCATGCCCCGCTTGCGTGCCTCCCTCACCAGCCTGCGCACCTCCGCTAAGAGTCTCTGGACGAATGCTTCGTTGAGCCTCCTCTCCCTCCTCCTTGTAGCCTCGGCGAGCTCTCCAGCCCTCTCAGCCGTCAGTTTCTCAAGCACTTCCCGTGGAAGGATTTCCGCCAGCCCCCGCCTAACCTCCCCGCTGGGCTTGTCTGCGTAGCTCTGAAGCAGCTTCGCAACCCCACGCCCGTACCCGTGGTTAGGAGGCCTAAGCTTCTCAAAGAGCCTCATAGCCCCCCCCGCCGCGTAAGCATCTATGTCCAATGCGCCGAGCGCGAAGCCGTAGGAGCTGTTCTCATCAAGGGTTACCACCCTGAGGGGCAGCGCAAGCGCTGCCCGAGCCTCCCTACGCGCGATGACCCTGAGGAAGCCCCTCCTAGTAACCTGCAATACGAAGTCGGGCCTAGGCTCCAGCCCGTTCTCCTCGATCAACGCCTTGGCGAGGCTCCCACGCAGCGGCACAGTAACACCGTAGCTAGGTACCCGCAGCTCAAGCCTGCGTAGGTCGATGATGCAGGGGGCAGTAGTGGTCCCCCTCGCGCTGCCGTTGGGCATCACGAAGCGCACCAGCAACGTTATCGCTGGAGGATTAGGCATCGTCCGCTTGCCAGCCTCCTCGCGCATCCTCAAGACGTTTTCCCACTCCTCTAGCCACACATCCCTGTAGTACAGCACGCCCTTCGCCCTAGTCTTGCCGTCAGCGAAGTCCCTGAACAGCCGCCTAAGCCTCGGCAGGTCTCCGCCATCGACGTGCACCCTGAACACCCTAAACCCACCCCCAAACCACTACCCTTGCTCCTGCTCCTGCTCCCACCCTCCGGTAGCGGGTGGCGCGCCGTATCGCAGGCGCCCGCGCGCTATAGCAAAGCTTTTCTCACATCTTTAACGGAGTCTTTGAAGCAGCGCGTGACAGTTGAGCAATCTTCCTTAGGGGGCAAGTTATCCGGCCATCATATGATGTGCATCTCTCTCCGCTTAATTTAAAGAATGGTTCCCGAAGAGAATTCACTTCAACGAATCTCTCTTTTAAAATATCTACTATGTTTTGATCCCTTGCTTCAAGGGTTTTCTTTACGTCAATGAGATTATCGTTCCTGTTCAGACAGGGTTTCAGCTTACCGTCATGGGTTAGTCGTATTCTCGTACACCCCAAGCAGAACAACGGATTACAGAAGTTTGCTATTACTTCAACAATGATGCCCGTGTTTAGCTTGAATGCGGGTCTCGAGTGGAGGGGACGTACGCTTACCCTAGCTGCCTTGGATTCTAGAACAGGTAGGATTTGTTCAACTGGTACGTAGAGGTCTTTGAATACATTTTTTCCCTCCCCTGTGGGTATGAGCTCGATGAGATTAACGCTGAAGCCCATGCCTGAAGCATAATCAAGCAACTTTTCTAACTCGCTCTGATTTACCTTTGTTAAGACAAAGTTTAGCTTTACGGGTATAGAGTAATCTTTAGCTAGTTCTAAACCTCTTAAAACCCTCTCCTGTTCCTTTACGTGAGTTACTGCCGAGTAAGTGTAATGCGTAATTGCGTGAAGGCTTACGTTGACTCTATCGAGACCAGCGTCTATTAACTTACTGAGCTTATCTTCAAGCAAGTAGCCATTTGTTGTAAGGGAAACCTCAACGTCTCTCCCAATTGACTTAAGTCTAGCGATTATTTCCGGCAAATCCTGCCGTAGGAGAGGCTCACCGCCAGTGATCTTAAATTTCTTCACGTTAAAGCTGTAAGCAGCTAAAGCTACTGCCTCTATCTCGCTTGGTGTCAACGAAAAATTATTAGCATATTCGCCCTCTCGATGACAAAAAATACAGTTAAAGTTGCAGCTAGTTGTTACTGTAATCCTGAGGTTATCGAAAGGTCTGCCGTAATTATCTATAAGCACAACTATCCCGCTTTATTCTCTTAACTGTTTTATAAGCTTTATTTTTATCTGGAAATATCGGAAAGACGGGTCCTAGACCTCTATCTCTTAAAAATATACACAGATATATTGAAAAATTCAAAAAAATTTCCTTAGCGATAACACTACATTTAAATCACAATTTTTAAACCTATTAATTGGCGTCTCTCTCCCGGTCACCAATGGGGAAGACCATCCTTGATATTCGTGGGCTCTCAAAGAAATTTGGCGGAGTAACAGCGCTGAACAAAGTGTCTCTCAGCATTGAGCAGTCCTCAATAACATTACTTATTGGCCCCAACGGCAGCGGGAAAACTACTTTGATCAATGCCATTAGTGGAGTGATTAGACCTGACTCAGGGACAATATACTATGAAGGTCGGAACGTCACTTTTCTGCCTCCTAACGAGAAATTCCGCATAGGCATTGTTAGAACCTTTCAGACTCCTCAACTCTTCAAGTCCCTTAGCGTGCTCGAGAACATGTTGATTCCTTCCAGGTATTTCCTTGAAGAGAGAGTATTGGATATAATTCTAACGAGGAAGTGGGTTACTAGGGATAGGGAACAGATACAAAAGGCCTTTGAGGTATTATCTCTACTTAGAATGGACCATCTGTGGGACGCCCCTGCTTCTTCCCTAAGTGGCGGTCAGATGAAGCTTCTTGAGCTAGCAAGGATGCTGATGAGCAACCCAAGGGTGGCACTTCTCGACGAGCCGCTCGCCGGAATTAATCCAGTGCTTGCCAGGGAAATTATGAGACAGTTAGCAAAGGTAAGGGACGAGCTCAACGTAACATTTCTCATGGTTGAGCACAGGCTGGATTTAGCTTCTTCGTATGCGGACTTTGTTTATGCAATGCATCAGGGGAACGTAATATCCAGTGGGACACCCGATATTGTCCTAAAAGATACCTCGGTATTAGAAGCATACTTAGGAAGTTCCGAGTAAATGGTGGTGGGGCTATGGAGATAATGGTGGTTAAGTGTCTAAGCGCCGGCTACGAGAGCATGAGAGTAATTAATGATGTTTCCTTTGGTGTGGAGGAGGGGGAGATATTCGCGGTGGTGGGACCCAACGGAAGCGGAAAGAGCACGCTTCTGAAGGCACTGTTTGGACTTGCAAAGGTATTCTCGGGGCAAGTGTTCTTTAACGGACACGATATAACCAAGCTTCCATCTTTCAAAAGAATTAAGTGCGGCCTTGGCTACTTGGCACAGACCGGGAATGTTTTTGAAAATCTAACTGTCTGGGAGAATTTGCTTTTAGCAGGTTATGAGTACTCAGGGGATCACTTTGATGAAAGACTGGAAGCAGTACTCGACTTTCTCCCGGAAATTAGAAGCTTCATGAGCAGAAGGGTAGCGTCTCTTAGTGGTGGAGAAAGACAGATGGTTGCGCTTGCAATGATCCTCCTGAAGACTCCAACCATGCTTATGTTTGATGAGCCTACTGCAGCACTAGCCCCAAAGATAGCTGCAAGTGTCTTTGACAGAGTAGTCAGGCTGAATGAGGAGTCAGGCATAACGGTACTCCTCGTTGAGCAGAACACGCGCAAGGCTCTAGAACTTGCTGAGAGAGCGCTTCTCCTCGTGTCTGGAAGTGTTAGATTTTATGGTTCAGCCGAAGATCTTCTTAATCACAAAGACCTACTGTCCATGTACCTAGGCTTATAGCGGCGATTCATTGTATGATAATGGACTTATTGCTTGACGCGATCATTTACGGGAATCTTCTTTCATTGCTGGCTGTTGGTCTTTCATTAACACTGTTGACAACAAAGGTAGCCAACTTCGCACATGGGGACTTTGCTGCTGTGGGTATATACGTTGCATATACCTTAAGTATTATTTTTAATGCCAGTCCATATCTCTTTCTCCCGGCTTCTTTCGTTAGTGGAGCATTGCTTGGGCTTGTGATATACAGAGTCGTTTTTGATCCACTGCGCGAGAGGGCCTCGCTAGTTACCTTAATGGTTGTCTCAATGGCGCTAGACTTCATCTTACGGTACTCAATTCATATATGTGCCGACGTGCTGCAACGTTCTTTGAGGGTTTTCAGTAGGGGGATAATTTTTAACGATGTCTCAGTTAACTTGCTAGGTCTTAGTGTATTAGGGTTGTTTTTCATCTCCACAGTAGTGACGACAATATTCTTGGTTCTTCTCTATCTTTTCTTGTTTAAGACTAAGGTTGGTGTAGCTACGAGGGCAGTCATAGAGAACCCTGCATTGTCCGAAGCCTTAGGGATTAGTGTCAGGAGAATCTACGCTCTCAGCTGGATGCTCTCAGTTGCTTTTGCGTGTGTTGCAGGGGTTTTTCTGCCATTCAGAATAACTGTGAACCCGGATACCGGCTTCTCAATGCTTCTCTCAATATTTGCCGCTGTAACTCTGGGAGGCTTGGAAAGCTTATTGGGGAGCGTTATTGGAGCCTACATCATTGCATTCAGCGAGACTCTCGGCGTGTATTATCTTTCCCAGCTAGGTATAAGTACTGCTTACAGACCTGCGATCTCGTTTGCGACTCTGACGCTTGTACTCCTAGTATATCCAAGGGGCATTGCTGGTCTGTGGAGTAAAAGGTGAGCTAAGTGGATGCCACCTTCTTCTTACTTGACATAACAGTTCTGTACTCAGTATACATGATTCTGTCAGTCTCTCTTGATCTCGAGTATGGCGAGGCGGGGTTGCCGAATTTCGCTAAGGCCGCTTTCTTTGCTCTTGGAGCATTTAGCGTGGGAGCACTGTCCGTGAGGCTTGGAGCTTTCCTTCTGGGAGTAGGCATTGAGGGTGACTTTAAGTTAAATAGTTTGCGCTATGTGATGGCAATAAATCAGTCCATTTCTAAGGACCCACTCTTAGGCCTAACCATCTTCTCCATGACACTTATTACTGCAATTTCTGTGAGTTCCATTGCAGGAGTCCTGGCCTCTTATCCGGCCTTGAGGCTTCGTGAGGACTACTTGGGAATGTTGCTCATAGCTTTTAGCGAGACAATTAGGGTAATTGCCAGGAACTATGAGCCTCTAGTCGGTGGAACATTCGGTGTAGGCGTAGTCGATTTCCTGGCCTGGGCTAGGGCCCCTCAAAGGGAGCAACTTTTTCTGTTAATTTCCATAATATTGGCTTCGCTTGTCTGGATAGTGTACTACAGGTTATCAACTTCCCCGTTTGGAAGAGCTCTTAGAGCTATTAGGGACAACGAGTTAGCGACGGAGAGCCTCGGCAGAGACGTCGTCAAGCTGAGAATGAAGGTCATGGTGCTAGGGTCAGCTATGGCAAGTGTTGCTGGTGTGATCTACGCCTACTATGTTGGCATGGTGAACCCTGACGACTTCACTACGTCTAAAACATTCCTAGTCACGTTAATGGTTATTATTGGTGGTCGCGGTAATCCACTTGGAGCCATTGCTGGCCCAGCAGTATACTTAGCATTCGATAGATTCATACAATTCGTGAAGCAGAGAATAATTCTTCCCTTCGATCCCAACTACCTTTCATACATAATTCTCGGGGCAATTCTCATACTGATAGTTAACAAGCGCCCTGGGGGCCTAGTCCCGGAGAAGCCTACGATCACTCTTCCAGGCGAAATAAAGCGACTGCTCCGACGAGAAAATTATAGGTAGTTAACTCAGCAGCCGTAATAATGTTTGTTAATGAGAAACATTAATCCTCAGCGGATAGTTCTTGAACGTGAGTTCGATGATCGACGAAAGGATAGTTAAGCTCATGAGACCCGAGAGCGTGGCGGTTATTGGAGCATCTCGAAACCCTGAAAAAATTGGTTATCAGATCGTCAGGAATCTCTTGGAATCTGGCCTCCCTCCAGAGAAAGTTTTTCCAGTCAATCCCGTTGCGGACGAGATACTGGGGCTGAAATGCTTTAAGTCTATACTTGAGGTTCCGGCTCCCGTTGATCTAGCGGTGATAGTCGTCCCGGCCCCAGCAGTCCCAAAAGTACTGGAAGAGGTAGGCATGAAGAATGTTAAGGCAGCAGCCGTGATATCTAGCGGCTTTAAGGAAATCGGGAACTTGAATCTTGAGCTTAAGCTTGTAGAAATAGCGAGGAAATATGGGCTTCGACTACTAGGTCCCAACATTGTAGGCGTTTGTGATACGGTTAGGGGAGTAAACGCTAGTTTCTGTCCAGGGTTACCTAAGGCAGGAGAGATAGCCTTTATCACCCAGAGTGGGGCACTAGCAATAGCACTTATTGGCTGGACGAAGCTCAAGGGAATAGGCCTGTCGGATTTAGTGAGCCTGGGGAATAAGGCAGATATAGACGAAAACGATCTCATAGAGTTTTTCGGCGAAGACCCGCATACGAAGGTTATAACAGCCTACCTCGAGGGCATAAACAATGGGACAAGATTTCTGGACGTAGCTCGGCGAGTGGCCAGAAGGAAGCCAATCATAATACTGAAGGCGGGGAGAGGCATGAGGACCATAGCAGCAATAAAGTCGCATACAGGCTCTCTCGCAGGAAGTTTTGTAGCATATGAATCAGCATTTAAGCAATCAGGCATTTTGTTGGCTAAAAGCTTCATAGAACTCTTTGACTGGGCGATAGCCTTCGCTAAGGCTCCCTTACCAAGCGGGGGAAACGTTGTGGTTTTAACAAATGGTGGAGGCGCGGGAATAATGACTGCAGATGCCCTAGAAGACAACGACGTAAAATTAATGAGTATTCCACAAGATCTCGCCGAGAAGTTAAGGAGGCATATGCCGCCATTCGGGAGTGTTCTTAACCCAATTGACCTAACGGGCATGGCTGACGCGGAACAATACTACGGAGCCCTGAAGGATCTTTTATTAGATGACAGAGTTCATGTGGTCATAGTTCTTTACTGCCACACAGCAATAACAAACCCAAGCGAGATAGCGGATGCGCTCTTAAGGGCGATGCGAGAGACTGGGACGAAGAAGACAGTCCTTGCGTCCTTCATCGGAGGAGAAGAAGTAAGTAAAGCCTGTGAAAAACTTACAGAGAATGGTATTCCGTGCTATGAGTCCCCGGAAAAAGTGGCGTCAAGCCTTGGAGCAATGTATAGGTATCTGCAAGGGCTTGAGAAGATTGAGAGGAGGATAGAGGTCTCCCTATCCGTGAATGCTGAATTGGCTAGACAAATAGTGATGAATGCAATTAAGGAGGGGAGAAGTATTTTAACTCCATCTGAGGCAGCGGCGCTAGTGAGTCACTACGGTATACCAATTCTGGCTAAGAAAATTGCCCGAAGTCCAGAAGAGGCTGTCGAGATATCTAGGGAGCTCGGATACCCAGTGGTGCTGGAAGTTGAGTCTCCAGATATTCTGCATAAGAGTGACGTGGGAGGAATAATCGTTGGACTACAGTCCGACGTAGAAGTAGCTGAGGCCTTCAGCAAGATAATGGAGAGTGTTACCAGGAAGGTTCCGAACGCAAGGATTAACGGGATTATTGTGAGGAAAATGGCAGAGAAGGGTAAAGAGGTCGCTGCTGGAGTACACCGGGATCCGATTTTCGGCCCTCTCGTGATGGTCGGCTCGGGGGGAGTATTAGTAGAATTGTACAAGGACGTAAGTTTCAGGGTTGCTCCTTTATCGCTTGATGACGCCTACGAGATGCTTGAGGAGACAAAGATTTACAGAGTTCTTAAAGGATACAGGGGCGAACCACCGTCTGACTATGAGAGGGTAGTTGATGTCCTGATAAGGCTCTCAAGGCTAGCACTGGACATTGAAGAAATCGAGGACATAGATATTAACCCGCTCTTTGTCTACGAAAAAGGTAGGGGGGTGCTTGCCGTGGATGTAAAGGTAACCCTCACACGACTAAAGGATAAAGAGTAAGGAGACTTCTCAACTGACCTTATACGCGCCAAGGGTGCTCATTCTTCTCCTAGCACCTCAATGATGATCCTCCTGGCTCTACGTGGACCATCTAGCTCTACGAGGAAAATGTTCTGCCACGTCCCACGAGTCAGTTCACCATTGATTACCGGCAACGTTACAGAGGGACCAATGATGCTGGAGGCTATATGTGCATGCGCGTTGTTGTCCACCCTGTTATGTAAATAATTTTCCTCGGGAGGAGCGAATTCGAGGATTTTTTTCATTATATCCTGCATCAGCCCTCTTTCATGTTCGTTCAAAATTATTGCAGCTGTTGCATGAGGTGCAAATACTAGGCATATGCCATTCTTGATTTTGCTTTCATGAACAGCCTCCTCTACTTTGTCTGTTACGTCCAGTAATTCTACCTTCTCACTTGTTGGCAAGTGGATTTCCTTGATATATACCCTGAAATGCCTGCTGAATTTTTCCATGACTGATCCATGTTTTCCTATGAGGCCAGGCATGTATAAAAGTATTGTTCTCACGGCAGTACACGTGTATAAGGTGCATCCTTATCCAGAAGCATCTCTTCCAGGAAGTCTATCCCCCCTATGGCAACTCTAACATTATTGCTTGCTGCAATAAATGCCTCCTCTAATTTTTCTCGCAGCCCTCCTGTCACGTCTATACCAGAACATCCTCCAACTGTTAGCAATGACTTGCTCGTAACTTCTCTTAGGAGCTTTGCGTCAGGGTCTCCTGGATGCTTAGAATAAACACCGCCTGCACCCATGACGTATATTAAGGCACCAGCGCCAAAGTGAACCGCAATTCTGGCTGCTATAACGTCTCCAGAGAGAATTGAAAAACCCCTTGTTTCATCTAGTACAACGTCACCGTACAGGACGGGGACAAGCCTTATAGAGACCATTTCTCTTACAATATTGTAATTAAAGTACGACACTTTACCATTGTTGTTGCGTGCTATTGCAGAGGTTTGTAATGATACCGCGGGAACTCCTTGCTTTAAAAGAGCTTTAACCACGTAAGTGTTTAGCCTGGTCATCCAGTATCTTGTCTCGGCGAATCCTCTCAGCTTGTTAGGACTGAGTCCACCCTCATGAAGCTTGTACTTTGCGGCTGTGGGGTGACCAAATGACCCGCCTCCATGTACAAGTACAAAGTTGTAACCTCCGGAGTACAGTTTACCAAGAATTTTGGAGACTTTTTCTAAGTTGTCTAGGCGTACGCTGTAAGGTCTAGCCTTATCGGTTATTGCTGAGCCCCCAAGCTTTATTACTGCTAGCTTGTTTTCCTTCATGTCTTTTCACAAAGGAAAAAATAATTGTCTCTAATTAAGCTAGCCATGATGCGCAAGAGCTAAAAATCTCTTTTCTCGATGAACTCTGCAAGCTCTAACAGTATGTCTCTGTATTCTCCTTGAGGCAAGAGTTGCAGGGAAATCATGGCTTTGCTAACAAACTCTTTTCTCATTTTTTCGGCTTTTTCCCTAGCGTTAGTTTTAGAGAAGATTTCGATTGCTTGCGATACTTCTTCCCATGATACGTCATCCTTACGTAGAATCGATAATACCCGCTCTTTGTCGCTGGGTCCGAGCTCCTCTAATGCGAGCAGGACAACTATGTTTCCTAGCTTGTGCTCTTTTATGTCTCCACCAACCTTCTTTCCTGTCTTCTCTTCTTTGCCGAAAATGTCTATTATGTCGTCACCTATTTGGAAAGCCATGCCCAAGTTGTAGCCATATTCCCTCAAAGCCTTGACAAGTCCCTCTGAAGCTCTCGCAGAAAGTGCTCCGAAGACGCATGAGGTTTCAATGAGCTTGGCCGTTTTTCTTTCGATCATACACAGATAATCATTCAGGGTAACCTTCTTATAGCGGTTCTCCAATACGTACGGCTCATCGGTACGGCCTGCCTGCTCGAAGAGAATGTCGAGTCTCTCCCCGTCCGTCAATAATTTGATCGTTTCAGCCATTATTTCATTGAATAACGCAGGGTCTACTGTGTGGTTGAGAACCTGGGAAATCGTCTCTCGATAGTGTACTGCAACAAGTATCGCAGTACTAATCCCATATTTTTTCCAGACGGTAGGCAATCCTCTTCTCAGCTCACTATGGTCTATAATATCGTCAAGAATGAGGGAATAGTTATGAGCCAGCTCTACAGCTGCGGCAGCATGGAGAGCATCCTGCATTTTGCCATTGACCGCTAAACAGCATGCAATAGTCAAGGCTGGGCGTACACGTTTCCCGCCCATCCTTATTTGATACAAGACGGCCTCGTGAAACTCTGGACTTGCGTTTTTTACCAGGAACTCTGTCATTACCGGGTCTACAGCTTTCCCTAGCTCTCCTAAAACATCGAGGACTGGCTGCACAAATAGATCTAAGTGTAAAGCGATTTATAAGTGTCGCTTAGCGCGCTAAATAATAAAAATGTGAATTTCGGAAAAGTAGAATTGATGAGGAAAAGAGAGTCGGCGGAGCCCGAGCAGTGAAGACGCAAGGCTCGCTGATCACTTTTCCATTTTTGCTAGCGCGCTTGAACAGCTCTATTGTCGCCTCCTCTATTATTCTATGCACCCATGGATCACAGCGCCTCTTCTATGCCGCTCCTAGTGCGCACCCCTTTCTGGCTTTTGATCTGGGTTGGGGTGGTTTTGAGTAGCCTGCGTGTTACGGGTTCTCTTGGCTGTAGGTTTTGTTTCTGCGCTAGTTCCTTGACCTCTCTCCTTGACTCTTGGCAGCGCTCTGCTAGTTTCAGTATGTTGCGTCCGTTGAGCTTCACGAAGCGGTAGCCGGTTTTCTGCGTGCATATTCGTGCTTCTATGCCCAGCTTCGCGAGTGCCTGGGCTAGCCTTGACGTGTCCTTCAGGTCTTTGAGCAGTGTGCATGCCTGTAGCATCTGTTTTTCTTCGTAGTAGTTTAGCCAGAGGATGTATCCCTGGAAGGCTGCGTGTACCGGGCGTCGTTTTGGCTGTAGCTTCTTCAGTGCAGTCCACTTATCGCTGTCAAGCAGGTCTAGCAATGCGCCGTAGCCCGTTTTGTAAGCGGCCCTGAGCATTTTCCGCACGCACGCCGGATCAATAGCCTAGGATAAATACGTCGGCGTTACGTGCCAATGCTATTAACTTTCCTGAGCTTGAACCACTCGTGCGTGCTAAGCCAATCTCCACTTAACGGTGCGGCATGTAAACCATATATTTCTTGGGGCCTTGTTAAATGCCTGAAGGCTACTGGAGACTGAACATATATTCCTGGCTCTAGCATTCTAGGCAGAATTTTCACTTCTTTTTCTAATGTGGTAGACCTGAATCCGCATCTCGGACACTTATATCCCTTGTTGTGACCCGCTGAGGTCATTCGTGTGCCACAGGATGGACACCTGGGATTTCCTTTCATCACCAGGGGGCTTACCTTAATAACTCTAAGGATTTCCGCATTGAAAGTGATTCTCTCTCTAGGAATTACTCCCCCGCCAACCTCGACAATGTCTCCTACCTGTAAAAGCCTAGCAACTCTGTTAAGCCTACCGGTCTCCTTGAAGAATGCTACAGTAACGCAGCCTGTATCATCGCACACTTCAACGAAAGTGTGTCCTCCAGCGGTAATTTTAGGTCTCGAACGAATGTTTCCTTGAATAATTGCAGAATCGTAAGGTCTGAGGAAGGCAACCCTCTTTTTGACCCTGAGATGCATATTTGTTGCCTGGTTAGTCTTAAAGACAACATACCCTAGGAACTTGATTTTGCTGCTTATCTCCTCTGCGACCTTGAGCAGAACACTTGCATCAAGGCTTCTCAAACCAAACAGAACAGGGTCCGGGCCGTGGGGAACAGCTAGAAGTCTCTTAGAATGATGATCAAACGTCGAGAATACTATGGGGCGCAGTCTCCTATCAATCCGCAGAAAGACGTCAGGGCTTATGCGCCTTGTTGATTCCTTTTCCTTCAAATCTCTGTAGACAAGTAACTCGTAGGTGTATTCTTTTAACGGATACGCAGCAATGGCAGAAATTGCGCCAACAATCCCTCTTGGGGCGTCCCTACGTGCATAGATAAGTCTAATTTTCCCGTTTAAAGAGTCTCTTTTAACTAAGCTATGAACATAGCTGGCAGGCAAATACTCGGAGAGGGCTCGCTGGAACACTTGCCTAAGGCTGCTGGGCACTTCACCAGCCAGGATTACAACGGCAGGGTCTGTCTTAGCATGCTTCTCGGTAAAGTCGTCAGTTGTCGCTCTAATAATATTCTCGGCTTGCTTTATCTTGTACGATTCCAGCCTAAAATGTAGAGACACAGCACCATTGCCACGGGTCTTAGCAGGCACGTTGGGGTTTAGCCTGATGAGGTATGGCAAATCCGAGAAAGTTGCTCCGGCTTCCCTTAGTTTGTCAGCGAGGATTAAAGCCAAAAAAGTAGTGCAAAAACCCAGAGGGGAGTCTGTATCATCAATTCCGATGTGAAGGTCGATCAGAGACATGTAAACTACTTTAAGTACTCGATTGCGTAGAGATAGATTCCGTCCAGTATGCCTGGACCTGTTCCCTCACGACCATGTGGGCTGAGCGCTCTTTTACCGCGCAAATGGGTTGCCAAGTGAATGTTAGCAGCTGTTTGCGCTACAGCGTCCTTATCTATGCCCTCAACGATAACGTCTTCCTTTTCAATCTTAACCCTTACACCTGGCATGATTTTGGCCGAGCGCTTACCTCTTCCTCCAAGGAAGTTTTCGATGATGACTTTGTCATCAACGATTTTGAGGTTCATCGGGAAGTGTGCATAAACAATTTTCATTTTATAACGGTAACCTTTTGTAACACCAATAACCATGTTATTTATATGGGAGGCAATAGTGTTCACCAGGGCATAGTCCTTCTTAGTGGCGCCATGTGTCTCGACAATAACGTTTTTATCTTCCAGTCTGATGAAAATCCTCTTTGCATGCGAGAAATCCTTTTCGACTTTCCCTAGTGGTCCCTCCACCTCGACTTTCTTGCCTAACACCTTAACCTTTACATCTCCTGGTATTTGGATGCTTGAGGAAGCGTGAAGCACTCTCACGAGATTCACCACCTCTTCCTCAAATCACTATCCCGGTTTTTAAATCTTATCCCGTAGGGCACAGGCTCCACGGCCATGATAATAACACTTGCGCGCGCCTCTCTATTTCACTTTGATGGACAGAAAATCCTGAGAATGACTGGTGCGGGGGCCGGGATTCGAACCCGGGCAGGCCAGCGCCAGCGGAGGTCACATCTAATTGATCCTGAGTCCGCCCCCTTTGTCCTAGCTCGGGCACCCCCGCTAACAACAATTTATGCAAATCTCAGGGCTATAAGATTTTTGTGTTCTAAGATTCCGCAACGACCGATATCTCGACGAGTGCTCCTTTAGGTATATTTGCTGCCTGAACAGTTACCCGTGCCGGTTTACTGTTCACAAAGTACTCTGAATATACCTCATTGAAGGCTTGAAAGTGTGATAAGTCTCTGAGGAAGACGATGGAATATACGATTTTATCCAGAGAGGAGCCAGCAGCCTCCAGGATGGCTTTGATGTTTTCAAGCACCCGTCTCGTCTGCGCCTTGATGTCATTACTGATTATTTCGCCTGTAGCTGGATCTACTGGTATCTGCCCGGAAACAAATATGAAGCCTCCAGCTTTAATTGCTTGTGAGTAGGGACCAATAGGTCTAGGTGCTCTCTCCGTAAATATAACCTCTGGCATTTTTTAAACCACCCTAAAGTCTAGTCCCATTTGTTTAAGTTTCAGAACCAATATATCAGCATATTCTCTGCCTGGCACTTCAAGACCTAGCGTTACTAGTGCCATGCCGGGAGTTAACAGCGGATTAAGTCTCTCATGCTGGATCTCGATAATATTTAGCCCAAGCTCTGCAATCACATCTACAACTTTCTTCAACTGACCAGGCTTATCCGGGAGAATCCCCTGAATTTTTATTTGACGCCCCTCCAAATAGAGGACTTGTCCAAGCACCCTAATGAGAAGCGTCGGGTCAACATTGCCGCCACTGATAACCGGCACTGTTTTCTTGCCCTCTACATCCACTGCACCGGAAACGACTGCAGCAACGCTCAGTGCGCCGGCCGGCTCAGCGAGCGTTTTTACCCTTTCCAGGAGCAGGAACATTGCCCTAGCTATCTCTCGGTCATCTACAAGGACGACGTCGTCTACGAGCTCTTCCATAACTTTCAAGGTGAGGTCCCCAGGCTTCTTAACTATAACACCATCGGCTATGCTGCTAACTTCATGAGTTTCAACTATTCTTTTTTCATGAAAAGATAGATAAGTCGCAGGAGCCCCCCTAGGCTGCACGCCGATCACTTTCACATCCGGCTTGAGCTTTTTTATAGCAGCTGCTATACCGGATATAAGTCCGCCGCCTCCTACCGGTACCACGATGGCTTCTACGTTACTAAGGTCCTCGAATATTTCAACACCAATTGTCCCCTGGCCAGCTATGATGTCGATGTCATTAAAGGGATGTACAAATTCTGAATGAGTCTGCTCGGCAACCTCGAGTGCCTTCTGGTAGGCATCATCGTACGTATCGCCGTAGAGGATAACTTCTGCGCCGTAGCTCCTTGTTGCATTCACCTTGTAGAAGGGAGTATGCCTAGGCATAACAACTGTTGCCTTGATGTTTAAGCACGAAGCTGAGAACGCGACTCCTTGGGCGTGGTTCCCCGAACTAGCCGCAACTACGCTCTTAACGCCTGCTGCAGCTAGCTTTTGTACTTTGTAATAGGCACCTCTAACCTTAAAGGCACCCGTTTTCTGAAGATTTTCAAGCTTCAGGTATATTTCACTCTTCGTTAAGTCGGATAGCGTTTTAGAGTGTTGAAGAGGAGTTCTGTGGACAACTTTCTTTAGGACCTCCCGAGCATCCCTAATTCTTACATTAAGTGCATCCAGTAATCTATCCTTCTCCACAACAGAGATCAAGTTATGAAAAGATATATAAGTAGTTTAGCTAGCTGAGCTCCTTTATTTTCTCCATTAATTTTTCTGCACGTTTGCGAACTTCCCATCGGTCTCGTAAACCGTCCAATCCAGGCTTTTCAATGAGAAAGGACACGGCAGCAGTTGCATAAGCAGACGCTTCTCTTACATCACCGGTGCGCTGATACTCTATGGCGAATACCGTAGTAAACACGTCTCCAGCGCCTGTTCTGTCAACAACTCTCGTAGGTATGCTTGGCACAAAGAAGGCTTTCTGCTTCGTGGCTATGTAAGCACCATCAGCTCCCAAGGTTACCAGTGAAATTCCAGCCCCCTCGTTCACTATTTTCTTTGCAAGGTCTTGCGGATCAAGGTTACCATATATAGCCTTTGCCTCAGACACCTCCGCGTGAACTATGTCCGAGAGGGAAATCACTAACCTTGCCTCAGGCGAAGAGGTTAAGACTATTCTTTTGTCGCTAAGTTGCCTCCGCACATAGCCTTGAATATCAGTTACCACAAGTGAAGCTACCTCGGAAACCTCCTGGACAACGCTTGGAGGTATCTCGCCCATAAGCGAACCTATGACTACAATACCTCCCTTTATTCTCCCAAGAGGAACGTCTCCAGAAAGAATGTCTTCACACCTGGAAAGCAAGTAAAGGTCTCTTTCTCCGCTGCCTCGGTACACAAGCTTGAACTTCGTAGTTGGAAGGAACCTTGAAATAGCTACGCCACTTATGTCTATGCTATTCCTGGCGAGGAACATTAAGTACTCATCGGGGAAGTCCGTGCCAACCTTAGATATTATATGAGGCCTGGCACCATGTCTCAGCGAAGCAAGGGAACCAAAAGTGACTGTTCCGCCTAGGCTCCTTCTCATTCGGTCCCCCTCAACAACCATGTCTATGGTGAGATGCCCAAGCAGATAAATATCCACGACACATCCCCCAGAAGGAAATTTCGCCGGGACAAATTAAATGTTACGCGCACTATAGTACACCGCGCTTCACCAGGCGCCTCTCAAGTACTCGCGCCATCCATCAGCTTCTTGCTGCGTTCCTCGCGTATGCGTATATGCGGCGTATCGCTGACCTGTCGAGGTAGTACCCCCTGAGGAGGCGGAGCTCCTACTCGCACACGCTCCTCCCCAGCGCCCTCGGCAACTCCACTGCCCACAAGGCCACACTATGCACTCAGACATCAACGCAGCGCTGAACATCCTCAGGCGTGGGGGAGGGAAGCTGCCCACAAGCTTCATTGCGAAAAGCTTTATAGTGACACCCAGAGGAGTGAAGCCGGTCAAGGCGGAGCAGCGGCGACTACTGACCACACGCAAAAAGGCGGGGTGGTGGCCGGCGCACACGCGCTACGACCTTAGCAGAAATCGTTATAAGCTGGTTTTTGTTTCGTTGGGTGAACTAGGTAGAGGAGTGGGAGAGAATATGGTGAGATACAAACAGGTAAGCGACATAGCAAAAATAATGAAAAACATTGAGCAGGTTAGGAACATAGGAACGTTGGCCCACGTTGATCATGGTAAGACAACTACCTCTGACTCCCTCCTTATGGGCGCGGGCATACTAAGTCCCAAAGTTGCTGGTCAAGCCCTGGCTCTCGATTACGTAGAAATTGAGCAGTTAAGGCAAATGACGGTCAAGGCTGCAAATGTGTCTCTCTACCATGAGTGGGAGGGCAAGCCCTATGTAATAAACCTTGTAGATACGCCTGGGCACGTAGACTTTACCGGGCATGTTACCAGGAGTTTGAGAATGATGGATGGAGGTATAGTGGTTGTGGATGCGGTGGAAGGAGTGATGACTCAGACGGAGACTGTGGTCAGACAAGCTTTAGCAGAATACGTGAGACCTCTTCTTTATATAAACAAAGTAGACCGGTTAATAAAGGAGCTGAAACTGGAACCCAGGGAGATACAGCAAAGGTTCGTAGAAATAGTGAAAGAATTTAATGCGCTTATTGACCTTTATGCTGACAAAGAATTTAGAGACAAGTGGAAGGTGGATTTTGCGAAAGGTCAGGTGGCCTTCGGAAGCGCTCTTCACAAATGGGGATTAACTGTACCGCTTGCACTAGAAAAGGGGGTAAAGTTCGACTACATCGTAGACGCTTACCTCAGAGACGAAAAGGATAAGCTGGCACAGGACTTCCCGCTTTATGTTGCTCTCCTGGACATGGTTGTGGAACATGTACCGAACCCTCGTGAAGCGCAGAGGTACAGGGTACCCAAGCTTTGGAAGGGAGACCTCAACAGTGTAGTAGGTAAAGCCATGCTAGACTGTGACCCGGACGGGCCCGCGGTTGTAGCCGTGAGCAAGATCAATATTGATCCACATGCTGGACACGTAGCCACTGGAAGGGTTTTCAGCGGAACAGTCACCGAGGGACAGGAGGTTTACCTGTTAAACGCTAAGGATAGTGCCAGGGTCCTGCAAGTTGGTCTATATATGGGTCCGTATCGAGAGAAAACTGAGCAAATTTCAGCTGGCAACATAGTAGCAATGCTTGGCTTGGATAAAGCAAGGGCTGGAGAGACCGTTGTAGATGCAAACTACAAGGACGTTATGTGTCCATTTGAGCATTTAGCCTATGTTGCTGAACCTGTTGTGACAATTGCAGTCGAGCCTAAGAAGAGTGGCGACTTACCCAAGCTTGTTGATGCTCTGAGGAAACTTGCAATTGAGGATCCAACGCTAAAGGTTTATATCAATCAAGAAACTGGGGAGTATCTGCTGAGTGGGGTTGGGACACTACACCTCGAGATAACATTGTGGGAGTTAAAGCAGCGAACAGGAATAGATATAGTCACTTCTTCACCGATAGTTAGATACCGCGAAACAATACGTGAAAAGGGACAGGTGTTTGAAGGAAAATCTCCCAATAAGCACAATAAGCTGTACTTTTATGCTGAGCCGCTAAATGAAGAAACAATAAAACTCATGCAGGAGGGGAAAGTTTATCCGGATCAGGATTGGCGTGAGAGGGCTCAAATCCTTCGCGAGTACGCTGGCTGGGATACTGATGAAGCCAGAAACATATGGGACATAGATGAAAACTATAACGTGATAGTTAATAGGACAAGTGGGCTTCAGTACCTGAGAGAGGTCAAGGATACTATCATTCAGGGCTTCCGATGGACGATGGAAGCAGGACCGTTGGCGCAGGAACCTGTGAGGGGTGTTAAAGTTGTTTTAGTCGATGCAGTTCTTCACGAAGATCCGGCGCATAGGGGTCCTGCGCAAATAATGCCTGCAACTAAAAATAGCATAATGGCGACTTTGCTGTCTGCTAAACCTGTGCTGCTTGAACCAATACTTAAGGTGGATGTTAAGGTCCCTTCGCAACAAGTGAGCGGGGTTTTAACAGTCTTAAATAGGCATCGAGGTAAGATAATTTCTATGGAGGAGAAGGGGCTAGTCATGAGGGTGCTTGCGGAACTACCTGTTGCTGAAAGCTTCAACATCGCTGACGAAATGAGGGAAGCAACTCAGGGAAGAGCCTTCTTTGCGTACGAGTTTTACAGGTGGGCACCAGTGCCTTCTTCTCAGCTGGAGCAGATAGCTTTAACAATCAGGGAGCGAAAAGGCTTGTCCAAGAGGCTTCCCACAATTGAGGACTTCATCGGTCCCTAAGCAACTTTCTCACTTAACTCGCCTTTTACTAACCCAGGGGAGATGCTTAAATATCGCATTTCACAGCCTAAAAAGAATGAGCAAGAACTGGTGAAGTCTTTGAATTTGAGGGGCTGTGTACGTGTAATTAGCCTGGGGGCAGTCCTTGCTCTAATAATCCTTGCATTGTGGGCAATCCCCGCAGTGGAGGCGGATGGAGCAATCTCTTACCCTGCTTCTGCAAGAGTTTCCGGGAGAATAGAATATGGCTACGTTGTAGTATTTAATAGTCTTAGGTTGCCTCAAGCTGTAACCAAAGTCGCATTCAACATTTCCCCATACCAGGAGAAACTAGTCATAGCCATAGCATCCAATGGTAAGTTCACGGTCACTGGTGAGCTACGTGGCGGTCTCTTAAACTTCAGTTTCCCAGCTACCTCTAGCATAAACTTTACTTTCGTTTTCGACACGATTGACTCAAGCACCGAAATCGTTAAAGTGGTTATCCCAGTACCTCTATCTCCAGCAGGGCTCATCTCCAACGTTGCTGGGCAGGTAACCCTTCCTCAGCCTATGAACTTAAAATCTCTTCTAGGGAACGTAACGGGAGCTACAGTTAGATATAATCAGTCCTTTCCCCCCGGTAGCATGGACGTGGTTTCAGCAAACATTTCTTCAACTGGTTATCCAATCTATAGGGTTGACTACTTAAAGAGAAGGATCATTTTGAAAGGAGACAGGGTCCTCTTCAATGATACATTAACGGTTGTCTCACTGGCGGATGCTTGGGTGGAGCAGCTCAGCTTTAATCTGCCCAGGAATGCTACTTTCCTGGGAATACACTGGCGCTTTAAACAAGTTCCGAGAAATTATATAAGCGTATATGCCACAAATCAGTCACAGCTTGTCATCTATCAAATGTTAACCTCTCTTCAGAGGAGGAACCAAAGAACTACACTCTCACTTGTTTATTCCTTTAATTTAACGAGCACTTTACCCCTCTATATGGGCCTAGGCTTCGTGGTTAGGAACTATACTATTGAATTATGCTTACCGGGAATTATACAAACAGCAGCTGGTATCATCTCTGAAACGACAAGCGGTGATATGCATTGCTATGTGTTTGCAACAAAGGGACCACTTTTCCTGTACGATACTTATCCAGCAGTAACGGTAACGCCGAACTTTTCTGCATCAACGATATCACAACCTCTGGGCATATATCTAGCAATTTCACTTACCGTTTTAGCGGTAGTAGGTAGCGTTTTCTACACTTCAAGGAGGAAAACTTCCAGCGCAAAAACAAAGACCCTCGCTAGAACCTTACAGCAGGAAGAGAAGATAAAAGAATTAGCACTAATATTGACTACAAGAGGGGAAGCGATCTCTAATCTTATCAGTCAGCTCAGGAACCTCAGAGAAAGAAGAGCGGGCATAACGAAAATAACCGCTGCTCTAAGAGCTTTCGAACAAAAGGACAAGGAACTTGAGAGGCGCGCTAGAGAAATGCTCAAGGATCTGGAAGGTGAATGGAAAGACTTATTCTCAAAGCTTGATGAAGTATCAAACTCGCTTACAAGTAGTTTGAGGGAAATTGAAAAAATAGAAAGAGCTTTTAAAACAGGTAGGCTTACTAAGAAAGAATATACAAAAATGGTTAACGACGCTGAAGAGAAACTTATTGAAATTGCTAGAAGACTATCAAAGCTGTCCTCTAGGTATCTCTCACGATAGCTGTTCCTTTGCTTTAGCGTATCTCCATGTGCTATGCATCGCCCAGCGCGCAGGGTGCAGAGTTAATAGCCCAGCGAATCCCCGTGGCTTAGCGTGCGTGACCCTGCAGGCATTATCGTTATTGACAATTAATAAAACTTTACAGTTTTTAGCGCTGCATTATTTATGAATCTCGGTAATGAAGAACAAACATTATATTCCTAAAAGCGTTTATCCTGTTGAGGCGGTTATGCAGAGGAGTAACCGACCAGTTCAGAAGTGGCTCATATGTGCAGCGTGGCCCTATGTCTATGGAGTACCTCACTTAGGAAACCTTATAGGGTCCATTCTTTCAGCCGACGTTGCCGCGCGTTTCCTGAGGTTGCTTGGAGACGAAGTTGTCTTCGTGAGCGGTAGCGACATGCACGGCACACCCATAGAAGTGGAGGCCATAAAAAGGGGAGAAAACCCTAAAGACCTTGTTGAGAGAAACCACAAAATCATAAAGGAGCTTTTTGAAAAATGGAACATCAGTTTTGACAACTATTCGAAAACGGAGAGTCCCGTCCACGTAAAGTTTGTGCAGGACTTCTACAAGAAAGTC
>Ga0080004_1136734_pt1 | contig 56001 bp, 59 predicted proteins | sample WasSprMetagenome_FD_69207 | JGI IMG/M metagenome (GOLD analysis project Ga0080004, IMG submission 69207) | Sulfidic aquatic microbial communities from Washburn Spring, Yellowstone National Park, USA - WS (SPADES assembly) (version 2) | ecosystem: Environmental > Aquatic > Thermal springs > Hot...
CAGTAAACTCAAGATCTTCTTTTGAACCAAACCCGTGTTGTAAAGCCCATTTTGCTCCTTTTTTCAAAACTTCTTTTACTTCATCAATTGACAATCTTAACTTTCCAGTAGAACCAACACCGGATGGTACATTGTTAAACAAAGCATAGACAAGTTTTTCTAAATATGGTTTTATCTCTTCTTTTGTTAGATTTGTCCTAAGTAGACGCACACCACAATTTGAAACTACAAAACTATTCGCTACAAAATTATGGTGTTTCCAACTAACAGTGAAATCGTAAACATAATCGTCAAAATCAATTTTTTCTATTTCTTCGATTTTGTCCCAAAATATCCCACTTTCACCTAAACCTTCTGTTTTTTCTTCAACAAACTCATCAAAACTTATAAAATTTAGCAAGAGTGGCAATCCCGCAAATGTGCGGGATTGCTTCGTCGTTCCGGCAAAAGCGGGGCTCCTCGCAACAATTTCTACAATTTTCTGTCTCTTTCTTACAACTTTATCTTTCAACTTAAGATAAAAGATAGCTGCACTTGCTAAAAACTGTCTTTCTTTGTTATATTCAAAACCTATTTTTGAATACAAATTTATCAAATTCTGTGAAGTATTTGACAAAATTATTCTTAATCTACACTTATCTTTTTTGTTGCAAAAATAGTCAATAGAAATTTTCTTTGTTTCAACACCAAATTCTTGAAGTAATTTTGAAATATCAAATAAAAATTTTCTACCATTTTCAGTTAAACTTTTTAGTTTATTTATAGAAACTACAGGACAATAAAAATTGTTTTTATGATTTGAAAAAACTTTTGGTTTTGACATCTCTGCACCAAAATACGATGCTAAAAACAACCTTTTCTGCCACAAAGTTGTCTCAAAAATCCATTTTGGCAAACTAAACTTATTACAAACTTTATTTCCTAATGGAGCACCTAATGTAACAAATAACAAAGCTAAACTACTGCTTGAAACAACTGCTACATTTTCAAAATTTGTGAAGTTATAATTTTTATAATAAGTCCTTATACAATGCCTCCTTTCTCGCTTATAAATTCTACAACTAAATCCTAATTTTTCAACATCTTTTTTTATTTCTTCAAGAGTTTCTTCTTTACCCCAGAAAGAAATTATACCTTTGAATGAAGATTTTACAAAATGTATGTTGCCATCACCAAAAATATAACCCAAAAGTTTAATTATAATAGGCAGCTTTGAAGAGTTATACTTAAGTGGCAAAAGTTGTTTTTCTTTAAGTTGAATTAAAATTTGTTCTAAAGAATTACCATTGTTTGACTTTTTTATCTTATAAAATGTTTTTATCAAATCTTCTTCTGAAACTAAAATTTTATCTTTTGGCTCTTCGTATACCACTCCTTCAAAAGGATAAACTCCAACTTCATCACCAATTTTTAAATACTTAACTTCTTTCATCCCATCTTTTGTATAAAAAGGATGGTCTTCAGTAGCAATTATTGTTTGTCCACTTTCTAAAGTTATCTTATAAACATCATTTTTTGGTTTAAACTTTATAAATCTTACAATGTCAGTAACAATTTTTTTATCTTTTTCAAAATCAAAACATACAACTTTTTCTTTTTGCCAAATTTTTTCAAAATCTTTTATTTTTATTCTATAACCAAGTTCAGTTAAAATCTCACTATCACCTGATAAACAATTTATATCATACCCAATACCTCCAGGCGAGATCACACCATCAGAAACTCTAAACGCAGCAACACCGCCTATTGGAAAACCATAACCCCAATGTACATCCGGCATAGCTAAGGATACTTTCTCTATCCCAGGTAGTGTCGCAACATTTTCTACTTGTTGTACAGCTTTGTCTTCAATAACTTTTTTAATAGTATGTTCATTAGCATAAATTATTCCTGGGACATTCATCTTACCAGTTTTTTCTACCATATATCTGTAATCATCTAATTTTTTTAAGTTCATAGAGGCTACCTCAAAATAACTAAACTTCCTTTTTTTGTTGTATTGTTTTTAAACTTAATTTTAAACAAATAAACTCCATTATTTAAATTTTTTGCAGAATTTTTGTCTAACATATATTCAGTTTTCAACACTAACTTTCCTTTATGATCAAAAATTTCAACTGATTCTATCTCCTCAGGAGTACCAAAAATTACTTCGTCATTTACAGAATCATCATCTAAAGAAAGAATATATTTTTCTTTTGCTTCAAGTTTTGTATAAATTTTGTTAAAGTTTGCTATAATTGTTTTGTCAGAATCTATAACTATACTAATAGGATTTTCTGTAGTATTTATATCTCCGCTCCAACTATTAAACACATATCCACTATTCGCTACTGCTGTCAAAGTCACTGTTGTCCCTACTACATACACCCCACCTGACGGATTTAAAGTCACACTACCTGCTCCAGATGGATTAATGTTAACTTTCAATGTATATTCCTGTGGTGGCATTGTTGTAGTTGATTGTTGGACAAAATTTGCTGTTATTGTTTTGCTTGAGTCCATAACTATCGTTGTTGGGTTTTGATTTCCTGTTATATCACCACTCCATCTATCAAATACCCAACCAGTGTTTGCTTGTGCAAAAAGTTGTACTTCTGTACCTTCAGTATAAACACCACCTGGCGGTGTAAGTGTTACTGTTCCAGCATTTTGTGGTGAAACATTTATGTTTAGTTTATACGTTGTTGTACTACTTGAACTACTACCACCATTTTCTTCAGGTATATACTCACCAGTTTGATATCTTATTTTTGCTGGTATTATACCGTTTTGTATATCAAACCCAATAGATGGCCAAGACATATCTTGTGGATAAAAACTTGGTTTTGAAAGTTTATAATATGAAACAGGGAAGTTTCTGTCAGAAATTTTAGGGTCATATTGTATTGTCCCTTTTATGTTATTACCATGAATAACCAAAGTTGTACTATCAACAGTTGAATCATATATAATACCTACACTACTTGTTGTTGCAATTTCGTTTGCAATAATGTTTTGATAATTAGAATGATCCATAACTTTTATTCCTTCAGATTCAACTCTGTTTCTAAAAAGTGTATTCCCAGGACCTGTAGGTCCCCAATAGTCAGAAAAATCTACTTCTTGGACAATGTTACATTCAAACAAGTTCATAAAAGGATAATGTCCATGTAAAGAAATATCACAAGGTGTCCAATTACCACTTTCGTCTTGAAAAGGTTCTATTGAATAGTTGTATCCAAAAACATTACCATTTGCACCAATATGTACCATCATAGAATGACGAAGATGTTTAAATATATTGTTTTCTACTAAACAATTTGTAACATGAAATCCTAACTCAACACCATACCCATGCCCACTACCATCATGACGATAAGAATCTTCAAAATAACATTCTCTTACTTCTAAATTTAAACACGATGTTGCACTAACATGCGATTTTACTGTCATATAACTTGCAACTCTTCTTACCCAACAATTTGCTGCGTTTTTAAAATAAAAAGTGTTACTATCAACATTATTTTTTCTTTCAACATAAAAATCTTCAAATCCTACATTAGTTATCAAATTGTTTCTTCTTACCTGTGGATGAAGAGCTTCTTTAAAACTTATATTTAAAGGAGGATCAATTATTAAAGTGTTTCCTTCTATACCTACAACTCTAAAAAACTGCCCTACAGCATATTGTGCCCAGGACTGGTTCCATTGTGATCGTGTATACATTATATTAGGATCATTATCTTGTTGTATCTCAGCAATATCACCAACTTTAAATTGTGAAACATCAGAAACTACAATTTGTGTAGAACCTTTTTGATAACCACTTATCACATCAACCCAACTTCCTCGTCTATATGTTACAATTTCAAAACAATCACCAGATGATTGTTGAAAATAAATCTTTGTCTTTTTATACCCCTCACCTTTTAACACTACGCCATCACAATCTTGAAACGAAAGTTTTGATTTTATTAAATACTCTCCTTCTGGGACATACACTACTGCGATTGTATTATTATTTTTAGCATAAGTTTTTGCAGCAGCAATTGCTGACGAAAACGCAGTATAATCGTCATCAACACCATTAGCTTTTGCACCATAATCTTTCACATTAAAATACTTGTAGATTTGTGAACTTATAACAGGAATACTGCCACCACCATTGTAGCCAGCTTTAGTCCAATCAATATGACGGTCATCATCTAAAATTTTACTAAAAGAAAGTTTTGTCATCATAATAGATGTTATAACAAAAATAAAAAATTTTTCATCTTTTTTCACACTTGATATATTCTAAAATTTCTGAATTTAAAAAATACCAAAATTAAAGAGAGATTTCAACATCTCTTGCATTTGAGAAATTTTTATTGTAAATTAAAAAAACTATGAAAGAACTACCAAAAGCTTATAACCCAAAAGATGCTGAAAAAGAAATTTTAAATTTTTGGTTAGAAAAAAAGTTGTATCACGCTGAAATTGACAACTCTAAAAAACCATTTGTTATTGTAATTCCCCCACCGAATATCACTGGCGCTCTTCATATGGGCCATGCATTAAATAATACTCTTCAAGATGTTATTATCCGTGTTGCAAAAATGAAATGGTTTAACGCATTATGGGTACCTGGGACTGACCACGGTGGTATTGCAACACAAAATGTTGTAGAACGACTTTTACTTAAACAAGGGAAAACAAAACATGATTTAGGTAGAGAAAAATTTTTAGAATTTATGTGGACCTGGAGAAAAGAAACTGGTGATACAATACTTCATCAACTTAAATACTTAGGTTGTCTTTGTGATTGGGAAAGAACACGGTTTACAATGGACGAAGTTTGTTCAAAAGCTGTATACAAAGCATTCAAAATCTTGTTTGAACAAGGATATATTTATCGTGGTGAACGAATTGTGAACTGGTGTCCAAGATGTCAAACTGCACTTGCTGATATTGAAGTTGAATACAAAGAAGAAAAATCTTATCTTTGGTATATAAAATATCCTTTTAAAAACAAAGAAGGTTCAATCACAGTAGCAACAGTACGTCCTGAAACAATGCTTGGAGATACTGCTGTTGCTGTAAATCCTAAGGATGAAAGATATAAAAATCTGATTGGAGAAGAAGTTGTCTTACCTTTGATGAACAGAGTTATAAAAATTATTGCTGACGATGTTGTTGAACCAGAATTTGGCACTGGCGCTGTAAAAGTCACACCAGCTCATGACCCAGCTGATTTTGATATTGCACAAAGACATAATCTTGAAGTTATAAAAGTTATAGATGAAAATGGTAAAATGATAAATGTAGGTGTTTATAGTGAACTTGACAGGTTTGAATGCAGGAAAAAAGTTGTTGAAGATTTAAAACAACAAGGACTTTTAGAAAAAATTGAAGATTATACACACAATGTTGGGGTATGTTATCGCTGTGGTACTGTTATTGAACCGCTTACTTCAAAACAATGGTTTGTAAGAATGAAAGAAATTGCTAAGAAAGCATATAATGCTATTTCTGAAGAAAAAGTTGTGTATTACCCTGAGGTTTATAAAGAATATACTTTAAACTGGCTTGAAAACATTAAAGATTGGTGTATTTCAAGACAAATCTGGTGGGGACATAGGATACCAATATGGTATTGTGAGAATGAAGCTTGTAAACCAATTGTTTCTGATACAAAACTGGATAAATGTCCTCAATGTGGTGCAAAAAATTTAGTCCAAGACAACGATGTTTTAGACACATGGTTTTCATCTGCTCTGTGGCCATTCTCAGTATTCAGTTGGGGAGTTGATGAAAACAATCCTGAGTTAAAATACTTTTATCCAACACAGATTTTAGTTACTGGGTATGAAATTTTATATCTTTGGGTTGCAAGAATGATAATGATGGGACTACATTTCTTAAACGAAGTACCATTCAGAGAAGTTTATGTTCATGGTATAGTACGAGATATTCATGGTAAAAAAATGTCAAAATCTTTAGGTAATGTTATAGATCCGCTTGATATTGTAGAAAAATATGGTACTGACGCGTTAAGATTTTCATTAGTTTCAGCAACAACTGCAGGAAGAGATCTTCATATCGCTGAGGAAAGTTTTGTTTCATCAAGAAATTTTATGAACAAAATTTATAATATGACAAGGTTCATAATGTTGAATATTCAAGAACAAGATTATGAAAATATAAAATCCTGGATTAAGGATTTTTCTTCTAACTTCAACGAACCTAACTTTGGTATTGCAGAACATTGGATTTTGTACGAACTTAAAAATTTAGTTTCTAACATCACAGAACTTTATAAAAAATATATGTTGGGAAATATTGCAAACGAACTTTATGAATTCATATGGTTTAAATTCTGTGATTGGTATTTAGAAGTTGCAAAAATAAACTTACAAGATAAAAATTCAAAAGTTTATACTTTAGGTTTGTTAATTTTTGTTTTAGAAAAAATACTAAAACTTCTTCATCCAATAACACCATTTTTTACAGAATATGTTTATCAAAACATAAAAAAACTTCTGCCAGAAGAAAAAGAAAGTATTCTTGAAACTTCGTTTACAACATTAGATGAAATAAAATTCAAATCAGATTTTGAAAAAGTAAAATTTTTTGAGTTAACAAAAAACATGATTTCAGAAATAAGAACTATAAGAAACGAGTTTAAACTACAAAATAATTTAAAACCAAATATAATAATCACTACTGAAAACCAAAAAGTAGTTGAAACATTAAAAAATTTTGTCTCTTACATCCAGCGTCTTGCGTTTGTCAACGAAATAAATCTTATAAACAAAAAAGAACAAGAATTTCAAAAACCAAAACATTCATCAACAGCTGTTTTTGAAATAACAAAAGAACATGGTACAGCAGAACTTTATGTACTTCTTGAAGGAATGATAGATTTTGATAAAGAAAAAGAACGTCTAAAAAAAGAAATTTCTGAACTTGAAAAATTTATCTCTACATTAAAACAAAAACTTAACAACCAACAATTTTTAACTAAAGCGCCAAAATCAGAAGTTGAAAGAACAAAAGAGTTGTATCAACTTAACATAGAAAAACTTAACAAGTTGAAAAAAGTTTTTGAAGATTTAGTATGAGACCAATAAAAATTACAAGAAAATACAACAAATTTGCTTTAGGTTCATGTTTGTTTTGTATGGGTAACACACAGGTTTTATGTAATGCTACGATACAACCAGGTCAACCACCATATCTTAAAGGTACAAACTCTGGCTGGATAACAGCAGAGTATTTTATGTTACCACAATCATCTTCCCAACAAAGAAATCCAAGACAACAACAACTTACTTCTGGCAGAACAAAAGAAATTTCTCGTATTATAGGTCGGTCGTTAAGAGCAGTTGTAGATTTAGAACTTTTAGGACCTAACACTATAATAATTGACTGTGATGTTTTACAAGCAGACGGTGGGACACGTACCGCTGCAATAAACGGTGCTTTTATTGCATTATACGATTTATGCAAAAAACTTATAAAAGACAATGTTTTGTCAACAAATCCAATAAAAAAATTTTTAGCAAGTATCTCTGTAGGTATGGTAAACGGCAAAAAAGTTGTTGATTTATGTCAACAAGAAGATAACAACGCTGAAGTTGATATGGTAGTCGTAATGACTGAAGATAAAGAATTAGTTGAACTACAATACACTGCTGAAAAAAAACTTTATGATTTAAAAATTTTACCACAACTTATTGATCTTGCATGGAACGATATTTCAAAAATAATAAGTATACAAAAAAAACTGTTATCTTCTAACAAAAATACGATTTCTTATAAATGAAATCAAAGATTGTTATTGCACTTGATACAGATATAGAGAAAGCAAAACTTGTTGTAAAAAAAGCAAAGAAATATGGGTTTCAAATTTTTAAAATCGGACATCTTCTTTTTGATACTCATCCTGAAATTATAAACTATATAACTTCACAGAACCTTAAAGTTCTTCTTGATTTAAAATTTCATGATATACCTTCAGTGGTTGCAAAAGCAGTTAAAGGGATTTTACAAAAATACAAAATTTTTGCGTTTACTCTACATTCTTTAGGTGGAGAAAAAATGTTGTTTGAAGTAAAAAAAACTGTCGATGAATTTAAAGAAAAACCAATAATTTTTGCTGTAACAATACTAACAAGTTTGTCAGACAAAGATTTAAAACAATTGGGTTTCAAAATAAAGACAAAATCTGTTGTTTTAAACTTGGCAAAATTAGTAAAAAAATGTGGTGTTGATGGTGTTGTATGTTCACCAAAAGAAGTTAAGTTGGTTAAAAAAACTTGTGGAGAAAACTTTTTAACTTTAGTTCCTGGTGTTAATCTTGGTGATTTGTCGTTACAAAAAGATCAACAAAGAGTTTCTTCTATAAAAGATATTATTTCAGTTGCTGATTATATCGTTGTTGGCAGAAGTATTTATGAATCTCCAAACATTGATAATACTTTACAATATTTGTATAATTTAACTAAAGAGTAAATGGGCAAATGAGTAGATGGATGGGTAAATGTAGTATCTAATTATTCATTAACTCATTTACTCATTAACACATCCACACATTAACAACATTATGAGTTATTTAGTTTTAGCACGAAAATATAGACCACAAAAATTTTCTGAACTTATAGGGCAGCAACATATTGTATTTGTTTTAAAAAATGCACTAAAAGCAAACAAGATCTGGCACGCATTGATTTTTTCTGGTATGCGTGGTACCGGGAAAACATCTACTGCACGTATTTTAGCAAAAGCTTTAAATTGTTTAAACCCTACAGAAGATTCTGAACCATGTAATAAATGTACTAATTGTGTTGACATAACCCAAGGTAGTTCTGTTGATATTATAGAAATAGACGCAGCATCTAACCGTGGTATTGACGATATACGTTCGTTAAGAGAATCAGTAAAATATGTACCAGTAAAATGTAAATACAAAGTTTATATAATTGATGAAGCACATCAAATAACAGATGCTGCGTTCAACGCTTTACTTAAAACTCTTGAAGAACCGCCATCATATGTTGTTTTTATCTTAGCAACAACTGAGTTTAACGCTTTACCACTAACAATTGTTTCACGATGTCAAGTATTTCATTTTAGGCCAGTTCCTACAACTGTTGTTTTTAACCAATTAAAAAACGTTGTTATTCAAGAAAATAAACAAAATAAAATCACAGATGATGCGTTACAACTTATCTCAGAACTTTCAACAGGGTCAGTAAGAGATGCGTTAAGTTTGTTAGACCAAATTTTATCTCTTACAGAAATTTATGATGTTGTAGACAGCAAAACTGTCCGCCAAATTTTAGGTTATACACCAACAGAGTTTGTCCACAAATATGTTGAGCTTTTATCAAAAGCAGAACCAAAAGTTTTGTTTGATTATATAAACGAAATTTATTATTCTGGGATAGACCTAATACAATTTTCAAAAGATTTACTTGAGTTTTTCCATAGTCTTTTATACAAAAAAGTTTCTAATATAAACAGCCCGGTATACAATGTTGAACTATTCAAAGATAAATACTCTACTGAACAAGTTGTAACTATTATTCAACAACTAATAAGATTAACAGAAGAAATAAAACGTGTGGAATACCCAAAAACATTATTTGAAATTTATACTCTTAGATTAACTTCACAATATAAAGAAATTGATGAACTTATAAAACTTCTTGAGACCTCACAAACTCAACAATCTGTTCAACAATCAACCACACAAACTACAGAACAAAACGTTTCTTTTAAACAACAAAGTTTAACTCAACAAAAACAACAGGCTAAAGTTTTACAAACTCAGCAACCACAACAATCTAAAGAAATTCTTAACCCAGAAGAATTCTGGTATAAACTTTTAGAAATAATAAGAGTAGAAAAACCATTAAGTTATCCTATATTAGCAGAATCTGAAGCCAGTTTAAATGACGATACTTTAACTGTTTTTTTACCAAACAAATATCTTCTTGTTTCTTTACAGATACAAAATATTAATTTAGAAGAAATTATAAAAGCAAATTTTGGTAAAACAATAAAAGTTTGTTATGATGTTAAACAAAACAAAAAATTAGTTTTTGAAGAACAAAAAGAATCAATAGCTCAAACTCACCAGACACAACAAACTCAACAAAAAACTGTTGTTATAAAACCTAAAAAAACCACACAAGTTGATCCATTAGTAGAGAAAATTTGTTCTGCATTTTCAGGGAAAATTGTACAACAACCTAAAAAAGAGGAAACCCAAGAATGATAAAACACGAAATTTCACGAAAACTTGTGTTAAAATTTCCAAAACATTTAATAGACAGACCTGTAGTTTACCATCTTGTCAAAGATTACGATTTAATGATAAACATCTTGAAAGCAATTATACAACCTGAAGCAGAAGGTGTTTTAGTTTTAGAACTTTCTGGCAGTAAACAAAATTTTGATGAAGGATTAAAATTCTTAAAAAAACTTGGTATTGAAGTTCAACCGTTAAGTAAGGACATAAAATTTGACGAAAAGATCTGTTATCATTGTGGTGTTTGTGTACCGATATGCCCAGTTGGCGCGTTGAAAATGGATAAAGAAACACATCTTGTAAGTTTTGATAAATCAAAATGTATTGCTTGCGAACTTTGTGTTAAGATCTGTCCTCCAAAAGCTATAAAGTTAGTTGTTTGAGATTAATAATTACAATGTTAAAATATAGAACAACTTTATTATCTTCAAACCAACACGATATTTTTTCCTACGAAGTTGTATACAAAGAAACTTCTTTGTTTATAAAATCATCAAAAAATTTTTCATCACAGATTTTAAGGAACCTTGTCGCTATAAGAAAACCATTAGAAAATTATATTAAAAACCATCCTGAATTTCTTATATCATTAAAACCAATTGAAGTAGAAAAAAATTCGCCAAAAATTGTTTCATATATGGCAGAAACTGCAAAAATTGTTAAAACAGTAGGTCCTATGGCATCTGTTGCAGGAACTATTGCAGAATTTTTAGGTGAAAAAATGTTAAAAGTTATAGAAAAAGAAAACTTAAAAAAATTTTTAATTATAGAAAACGGTGGTGATATTTTTGCATATATAGACGAACCTATAACTGTTGGTATTTATGCAGGTGAAGGATCTACTTTCACAAACAAGCTTGGTATAAAAATTTTTGTTTTAAACCAACCATTAGGTATTTGTACATCTTCAGGGAATATCGGTCATTCATTAAGTTTTGGTAAAGCAGATGCTGTTGTAATTATTTCTAACTCAGCTTCTTTCTCTGACGCGTTAGCAACTGCGACTTGTAATTTAGTAAAAACAGAAAAAGATGTAGAGCCTGCGATAGAGTTTGCAAAAAGTTTTGAACAAACATTGTTTGTCTGTATAATAAAAAATAAAAACATAGGTGTGTGGACAAAAACTGATAATATTGAACTTGTTTATCTTTAAATTTTATGAAAATAAACATAATTTCCTTAGGTTGTCCAAAAAATTTGGTTGATACAGAAATTCTTTGTGGATTACTTAAAAAACATAATTTTGTTGTTTCACCACAAGAAGCAGATGTTATAATTTTGTCTACCTGTAGTTTTATTTCTTCTGCAAGAAAAGAAGCAAAAAATTATATTAACAAACTTGTAAAATTAAAAAAAGAAAAAAATTTTAAATTTATTGTAGTTGGTTGCTTACCAGAACTTGAAAAAGAAAATTTGCAAAAAACTTATCCTGAAGTAGATGCTTTTTTTGGAATATCAGAATATAAAAAAATACCTAAAATATTAAAAAATTTAGAACAAAAAATTTTTGATGTTTCAGAAAAAAAAGATTTTATCCCAAGTTATACTCTTCCACGAGTTGTTTCAACAAAAAATTATGCTTATTTAAAAATTGCAGATGGTTGCAACAACAGATGTAGTTATTGTTTGATCCCAAACATAAGAGGACAATATAGAGAAAGAAGTATAGAAGATATTCTCAAAGAAGCAAACAAACTTGTCTCTTATGGCAAAAAAGAACTAATTATTATCTCACAAGATACAACTTTGTATGGGACAAAAATTTATAAAAAACAAATTTTACATAAACTACTAACTCAACTTTCAAAAATAAAGGATCTTTTCTGGATAAGAATCCTTTATACACACCCAGCACATTTTTATAACGAACTAATCAAAGAAATTTCTTCAAACGAAAAAGTTTGTAAATACATTGATTTACCAATACAACATACTTCTGATAAAATTTTATCTCTTATGAACCGCAAAATTACAAGAAAAGAAATTTTAAATTTAATAGAAAAACTTAAAAAACACAATATCACTCTGCGAACAACAATAATGGTTGGTTTCCCAGAGGAGACAGAGAAAGATTTCAAAATTCTTTACAATGATATAAAAACTATAGAGTTTGACTGGCTTGGTGTGTTCAAATTTGAAAAACAAAGAGAGACATCAGCGTATAATTTTAAAAACGAAGTGTTAAAAAAAGAAAAAGATGAAAGATTTAAAAAAATTATGGAGTTACAACAAAAAATTACTTATAAGAAAAATTTAGAACGTCTCAACAAAATCTATCCTATGATTCTTGACGATACAAACTTTGGCCATACAGAATTCCAATGTCCTGAAATTGATGGAAAAACTTATATATCACAACCAATTTGTTCACAAATAATATCTGTAAAACCAAAAAAATTGTTTAACCCATACGATTTATTTGCTGAAGTTGTTAAATAAACTACCATGGAATATTTGTAGGCGGTATTGTATGCCACAATTTTCTTACTAAAACAACATTAAGTGTCGGTAAATCCAAGTTTTCATTAAAAAATACAATTGAGTATTCTGATAGACCAGTCCCTCGGGATACTTTTCCTACAACCCATATTGCACCATATATGTCCATTGGTCCTTCCATATCATAATCTCCACCTACATATAAAAATCCTGCAAGACCTACATCTGTATTTGCAGCAACAGGTCCACCTGACCATGTCTCGTTACCAAAACTAAATGTAGGACGAACTGCTCTATAACCGTTATCTGCTGGATACTGGTTTGTAGAAGCAGTATCAATTTTTTGGTATTCTAAATATGCCTCTGTTGGAACTTTGCATTCAGATAATACTAAACCTGTGTCAGGATTACCTGTAACCTTAAGATTATCACCAGTATAATTTGTGAAATTACCACGAATTATTAGTGTACCCTTTATTCCACAACCATCATCAGCAGTAGAACCTGTCATTATTAAATCCCCATCCCAATACCAAACCCTGTTTGCAAGTTTTGCTGGATGTCGCCATGGGTTTTGAAAATGTGGTTTTCCATCATGATTTTGGCCAGGGTTAAGATTACAGCTGCTTAAATCAGTATAACTTATTTGTCCATTTGATTTTCTGTAACTCACTTTTTGCCAGTATTTTGGTCCATTATAACTCTTCATTGAGGAACATGCATAAAAATTTAATGTGTTAATAGTAGCAGAACTCATTATTGTTACAGAAGGATGCAATGTTTTAATCCATCTAGCAGGCGGTGGTGAATCTACAGGATACACTTTCACCCATTGATAATACTCATAAGTTGAATCTTCAGAAACTTTCTCAAGATATGTTGCCATTGGCGCAGTAGCTGAATTTCTTAATTCATCAAAATCTAACTGGGGAAGGTCTGGTACTGGATAGTCAGACCACCATTCAAGACCATCAGTATTAGGTGGATTAAGACCATTTGTATCCCTTGGATAAGAAGGAACCGAGGATACAACTCCGCGTGCAAACTTTCTTGGATAATACTTTTTCGCAATAACAGCATCTGTGAGTTCAATATTGCCCCAAGCCATAACTGGTCCCCAATGACATTCAAACGCATTACCTAAGTATATATTACCTTTTGATATAATAGAACCTGGGATACATAAGTTTTTATATATTGCCTTTATAGCACGCACTTCTCCTGTTTTTTCATCCCTTCCTTCAGCAATAATTGTTACTTCTTTACTTTCGGGACCGCTTGAAAATTTTATTCTGTAAACACCACCTGGAATATCGTCATAAAGAACATCAAAATTGTATCCTTCAATAGGAACTCCTTTTGAAGCTAAATCCCAAGTTGCAGTAGAACTTTTCAACTTCCACAAACCACGATTTATACCAGCCTCTGCTAAATTTGTTGCTAAAGTCCTTCCTTGGATTTTGAACGACATTCTCGTTTGATGTCTTGACCATTCAACTATAGATGGTATAATAATTATAAGGAACAACGCAATTATAATTATTATAGGCAAAATTTGTCCTTTGCTATTCATACAATTTTTACCTCGTTTGTTTAATTCATCACCATAACTTTTTCTGATGCCATATGCAAAGCTTTCTTTTTTAAATCATATAGGTCACGCTCAAGTGTTATCGCTACTGAAACAATATTCATTTCGTCAGACCGAGGAAAAATCACAGCAAAGTATTTCAAATTTTTTGATAAAACTTTTGTGTTGTTATCAATTTTTTGATACAAAGAACGGTTTATCTGATAATATGAAACAGAATGGCCATCAATTGTAACAAAATCAACTTTTGAATAATGTGGTTGGTTTGAATCATATCTGCTTATAACAATTGAGGAATTATACGCATTTCTTAAATTTCTTGTTATAATTTCCATAATAGTTCTTGCCTCTTCTTGAAGTTCTTTTTGAGCAGAAGTTAATCTGTAGAATCGCCATATCTGTGTCAACAAATTGGATACTGATAAAGTTAAAATACCAAACATTGTTACAACAATCATTAATTCAACCAAAGTCCATCCTTTTTTGTTCATACCTTAGTTAAAAATTAAGATTAACATTTGTAACTTCTTGTCCTGGCAAAACTTGTATATTTGTTAGTGTTGTTGAAAGTATTGTTGGTTTACCTGTCGCATCATAAATTGGATAATATCCATAGATTCTATATCTTGTTGTAGTAGAACCAATAACTTCTAACTTGTAAGTTCCATCTTCATAACTATTCGTAATAAAATATGGTGCTCCGGTAAGTGTTGAAGTTGAAAGAGTAGGTGGTACTGTAAAAGCTACAGTTGTTGCAATAATTAAAACTCCTGACTGAATTGGTTGTCCTTGGTATTTCACAACACCTGAAATTTTGCCAAGTGCACCTGTTATAGTAAAAGTTCCAGCAAAAACTGTAGCACCAGCTGAAACCGTAACTGTTGAAACTGAAGGAGTTGAAATTTCTTTTGAACTTAAAACCGGTTTTATATAATAAGTCCCTGAAGAAAGGTTAGGTATCATAAACTTCCCAGCATTATCAGAAACATCTTCTCCATAAACAAACCCTTCCTGTGATTGTGCTTGTACTACAATACCAGGTAATGGATTAACTTTATCCCTTGAAACAAAACCAGTAACTCTTCCTCCTTGAGATAAAACAAAATCTATACCTGAAGTAATAACTCCCATTTTTACTTCTACATTATCAATTGTTTGATACACATATTGTGGATTTAAATTTCCAGGATTCGCAGTAACTGAATATACACCAGTAGAAATTGCTAAAAGATATCTACCAAAAGTATTTGTATACGCTTCAGAACCGCCCGCAACAATTTTTATATTACTTAAAGGTTGGTTTAACACATTAACAACTTTACCTGAAATAAATCCAACTTGAGCAACATTTTGAAGTTGTGAATAAAAAAATGGGCAATACGCTGAAGGATTAGTATTAGAGTTTAACACGCCTGTTCTTCCACCTGCTTGAACTAGAACATTGTCAATATTTATAACCTTTTCATTACTTGAAATAAACACGCTCCAGGTTCCTGTTGCTACAGAAACTAATTCAAAATATGCAACAGGTGGATTCCCAACAGAATAAGTGTTAGTTACAGTTGACAAACCATCATTTGCTGAAACATACGCGCCTATTGCTGGTCTTCCAGTAAGCGGAGGTAAAGAATATGAAGAATTTCGTGGCGGAATTTGTAGTGGTTTTCTATATTCAACAAAATCTTTGTTGTTGTTATCAGAATCATATGCATTACCCCAACCAGAAACAACACCCCAAGTTGAAACTTTTCTCACATATTGTTTATCAATTTCAAGACCTAAAACTTGATCAATACCATCTGTTTCATAAATTGGCGCTTTTCTAGCACCTTCGTTCCAATCCCAACCTACAATGTCAATCCATTGACCTGAAGAAATATAATATATTCCCACACCACCACCTGCAAATTGTCCTCCATCTTCTTCCCTTGTTTTAATTATGTTTAACGAACCAACTGCTGAGGTTGAATACACAGCATCTGCTGTGACTGTTACTCCAGCAACTGTTATTGTAGTGGTATTCGCAATTAAATAATATGAAAATGGAGGTATTGAAAGATTTATATATCTTAATGGAACACTTGAAATAGTAATATCACTAGTTGACTGATATTTTAACCCAATGATTCCTTCGTACTCACTTTTTGCTATTTGCCACCAAAATGTTGTTGGGTTATAAAGTTCAACATATTCTTGAGAGAAACCTTCAGCGTTTTTCGTCGAACCTACTACTTGTGAAATTAAAATCCTATCGTTCATCCATACGTAACCAAACACAGTCCCTGAAGACATTGGCTGTAGTTCAAAATTAACTGTTTTTGGATTAGCACCAACAGAAACTTGTTGTAGCCCGGTAAAATATCCTCGTTTTGAAGCAACTATAGTATAATTACCATACGGAACTTTTATTAAATAATTACCATTTGTGTCTGTATAATCTCTACAGCCAACATTTTCCGCAACAATTACTAAAACATCTGATAAATTTAATAATGTAACTTTATCTTTTACATTACCTTGTATTACCCCTCTAAATGCGATAAAATCAGGATTTGCCTCCACAGTTCGTAACCTTACAACTTTCTTACCATAAGCAGTTGGATAAACAACAGAAACTTCTATACATTTCATACCAACATCTGGTGATGTTGGTGATATTGGTTCAAGTTTACCATCAACTTCTTGAACAGGATAAACATAAGTATATCGTGTAAATCTCATCCCGCCTTCTAAAATATCTTCCGGCGGAAAGTATTCTGTATCATAAGGAATCGGAGGAGAAAATTCTGTATTATAGGATGGCGACGGTGTAACCAAAATTTTATGATATGGCATTTGACGAAGAATTTGTATTTTTTCTTGTGCTAAATTTGTTGCTAAAGTCTTTGCTTTTGAAGCGAGAAATGCACGAGAAATGTTCCCAAAACTTCCTGCAAAAATAAGTATAACTAAAGAAATTATCAAAATACCAACTATAAATTCAACCAATGTCACTCCTTTTTTTGTATTCATTTATAATTATAACTAAATTTTGTTTGTTTTGTCAACTGTTAATATAATCTTGAATTTTTCTTTTTACTTTTGTAAACTCCAGTTATGGCATGGATAAACATAACATTTCAAATTTTAAACATTATAAGAATTTTTTTTAACCATCTTGTCAATATACCTTTAAACCTTTTAGCTGGCGTTGGAAAATTTTATGCTGTGCTTTTTGCTTTCTGTTTAGATATGCTTCAAGCAACAATTTATACAAAAATTCTTGAAGGTGTACAATTTTCTGAAAAATTAAAATTTTTATCAAAAATTTTCCCTGATGAAAAAACTATTGAAGAAAAACCTTTCTTTAACAAATTCCGTAAATTACAATACTTTGGTATCTTTGCATTAGCATCTCTTCCTGTATACACAGGCGGCATTTGCGCTGCGTCTCTTTTAAGATATATTTCAAAAAATCTAAATAGAAAAAAATCGTTTATAGTAATGATGTTAGGTAGTTTAACAGGTTGTATACTATGGGTTTTTGGTATCAATTATCTATTTCTTATCCTCAGTAAAATTTTGAAAAATTTTTAATTTTTATTGAAAAATCAATTAAATTTTAAATTTTGATTGCAAAAGTTTTGAAAATAAATTTGTCTGTAGTTTCATTAACCCTTCATTTATACATTCTTTTAATATTTTTTGTTGTTTTTCTATTTCCAAAGCGGGATTTAACACTAATTCCTCCACCTCAAATTTACCATTAATTTTTACTTTTATTCCATTCTTTTCTATAACTACAGATTCTGAAGAGACTAATTTTGTCAATTCCTTAAAATTTTTTAAAAAATCAAACATTTTAACCTCCTTTACACTTTAAATGTTTCATATGAAACAATCATTCAGAATAAATTTCTAATCCCATACCTTCAGCAAATTTTATATTTTTTTGTTCATCTAAAAAGACTATAAATTTTGCCATAATATATGGGATAAAAATTTTAATTTTGTAAAATCCATCTTTTGTTTTTCCAAGAAATTCAAACCTAACTTCTCTAATTTCAAGACCATCTTTATCAATAAAATAAAATTTTTTAAATTTCTCTTTTTCAAAATCCCATAAAAGTGAAACTAATGGTATTGCATTACCAGCTGTAAGTATGGGTGAAGAAAAATTTAATTCTTTTAATTTAACTTTTTTCTTTTCTTTCCTGATTTTACATTTATATTTCTGACCTTCTATTAACTCAGTGTTCATCATTGTAACAAATTTATTGTCTTTTTCTTTTGTCTCAATTTTTGAACTTAAAGGAACAAAATTTTCATCATAAACTTCAACTTCATAATTATATGTACCACCAATAAAAAATAAAATTGGTATATCTGTATAACTTTCTATTTCAGCAAAAAAGTACGGTAGTGTGGAAATATTGTCAGAACTATTTTGTGAAGTATAAGAAGAAATTTTTATATTAATAAAGCCAACTTTCTTTTTTGATAGAAAAATTTTAAATTTATATTCTCGCAAAAATTGGTCAAAAATTAAATTTTGTTGACAAAATAAAAATGAATGAAAAATTAATAATCCTAAAAATTGTTTCATGTGAAACAAATTTTATTCTCCTATAATTTTAACCAAAACTCTTTTTGGCCTTTGGCCATCAAATTCTCCATAAAATATCTGTTCCCAAGGACCTAAATCAAGTTTACCATTAGTTATAGCAACAACTACTTCTCTTCCCATAATTGTTCTTTTAAGATGTGCATGAGCATTATCTTCACCTGTTAAATTATGCTTATACAATTTAGGATTTGTTGGAGCCAATGTTTCAAGCCATTCTTTAAAATCTTGTTTCAATCCTTCTTCTTCATCATTTATAAACACAGAAGCAGTGATATGCATCGCATTAACCAAACAAATCCCCTCTTTAATTTTGCTTTTTTCCACAATTTCTTGGATCTTTTCAGTAATATTTATAAACTCAATTTTTTTACTTGTATTAAACCATAAATATTCTGTAACAACCTTCATTTTTTAATAATACTCCTTGATTTTTCAGGAATTTCTTTTATTAAAATTTCTTCTTCACTCAACAAATCTTCCAATTTTTCTATAACTTGTTTTTTCTGTTCAGTTAACATTTTCAATATATCGTCAAACTTATTGAATACCTGTTGTTCAATCGTATTAACTTGTTGTTCAAATTTTGAAAACTCTTCTTTTGCAGTTTGAATTTTTGACACAATTTGTTCAAGTTTTGCTTTAAAAGTATCAAGACGTTGTTTTTGTACAGAAATTTTATTCTCAAACTGTATCTTCTCTTCTGCTATTTCCTGGGTTACTTGTTTATTTTCTGCTACAGCTTTTTCAACTTGTTGCGCAAGCGAAGCGAGAATCCCTGAATATTCAGCAATTGATTTTTCTATATCTCTTCTTATCCTTTCTTCTCTTATTTCGCTTCTCTTTTTTAACTCAGAAATTTTATCATTGTATTTTTGTAAAAACTCGTTAATTTTTAATCGTGTAACTTCAATCTCTCGTTGTAAGTTTGCATATGTAACCTCCAACTTATGGACTGACTCTCTCACAAGTGTTTCAAGCTGTGATTTTTTTCTTTCATACTCATTTTTAGCAGAAACAATTTGTTGTTTAAGTTCTTTTTGTCTTTCTAAATATTTTTCTTTTTGTTTTGCTTGAAGTTCAAACAATCGTTGTTTCCTTCTTTTCAAAGTTGCTAAACGAGATTTAAGACGATTTATTTCTTCTTCATAAATTTTTCTTTGTTTCTCAAGCTCTTGTGTAAGCTGATTTATTTTTTGTTCAGATATTTTTTTAAGTTCTTTGATACTACTTGCTTTTTTTACTGAAAGTTGTTTATATTCACTTTGCAACTGTTCATATTCTTTATTAAGCCGTTCTATTTCTTTTCTTAAAAACTCTTCTCGTACCTTCAAATTTGTTACTTCTATTTCTCGTGTTTTTAAATCTTGAAGTTCTGAGTTTAATTTTTGAATTATTTCTTCTTTCTCTATTTTTTCTTTATTTATCGACGCTATAACTGATTTTATCTCATTATCCAGCTTAGCAACTTGTTGTTTAAGTTCGTCAATGTTTACTTTAAGTAAAGACAATTGTTGTTCATTTTCTTGTTTTATTAAAGAGACTATCTGTTCAATTTCGTATGATTTTTTGTTAATAATACTGTCTAAAAAAGAAAGTTTTTGTCGTGTCACATCTTTTAAATCTAAATATTGTTTTTGTAACTTTTCAAAAATTTGTGATTTTGTTACAACCTCTAATTTAAGTTTTTGACATAGTTCTTCAGGATATGTACTTTTTAAATCATCTATCATTTTTGACAATTTGTCAATCTCAGACTTATAACTATTTGTAATATGTTCATATTCAAGTTCTTGTTGACGGAGAATTTTTTTAAGTTGCTCATATTGTGAAACAAGATTTTCTTTGTCAAGTTCTAAGAGTTGTTTTATTTGTGAGAACATATTAATAGTGTTAATTATTTCTTGCTGCAACTCTTTTTTCTTATTGATTTCAATCTGGCTAAATTCTTGAATATCGCTTTGCAATTTCTGAATTTTATTTTTCATCTTTTCAATTTCTTGCACAAGTTCAGCTTTTGTGATATTATTTAACATCTGATACAATTTTAAAACTTTTTCGTTAAACTCTTTAAATTGTTGAGAAACTGCAGCATAAAATATTTCTATTTCACTAAATTGTGGGTATGACTCTTGTTTAATGTCTTCTTTGGCTAAATTGTCCTTAGCTTTGATTTTCTTCAGCTTAAGAAGAACGATGTAAGTTAGCAAAAGGATAGATGTTGAAAAAATAATATAAAGTAATATTAGTATTTTCATTTTGTTAAAGAAAAAATATATTGTTAAAATTGCAAATGTTTATCTGGATAAAAATTTTATAACTTTGAAAAATCTCGAAAAATCGAAAAAAATAACATAAATTTATCTTTTTACATTAAGTGGATAACTTTCCAATTATATCACAAAAATTTTTAACAATTAAGTTTGTTTAAAATTTATCCACAGAATTTTTTAGTTATCCACAACAAAAACAATTTCTATGTGTCAAAAATAATTGTTGTTAAAAAAACATTATTAATTTTTTCAATATTAATTTGATGAAATGTTGCAGATTTTAGTTCCGTTAAAACCCCATGTTTTTCTTTTTGATATTTTTCTCCATAACATTCAAAGGAAATTGAACAAAATTGGTTTTCAATCTTTAAACTTTTTATTAAAAATTTGCTAAACAATAATTTGTTAGTAAATGTTTGAAACAACAGGTCGTTTAAAAAACTTATCAAAAGAGTTTCTAAATCATATTCGCTAATTGTATTAGAGTAGATAATATCTTGAGCTATATGTTCAAAATTTGAACAAATAATATTATACATTCCAACTGCTGCGTTTTCAAAAAGTTCTTCTAAAGTTTTTCCAAAAACTTTTATTCCAACATCTGCTGTGTGTTCTATTATCTTAAACTTTTTTTCCATAAAAATATATTTACAAAATTTTTTTCTAAAAATAAATACAAAATTTTTTCAACTATTGACATTTTTAAAATTTTTTGACAAAAGAAAAAATAAACAATAGGAGAAAGTTATGAACAATTATTTATCCAAACTAAAAAATTTTCTTAAAGAAAAAGAATTTGAGAAACTTGCAAAGATAAAAAATACAGAAGTTCATAGATTTATTTTAGAATCAATTGAATTATGCTCGCCAAAAGATGTGTTTATCTGTTCTGACACACCAGATGAAATTGCATATATAAAAAACATGGCTGTTGTTTCAGGAGAAGAAAAAATGCTTCTTATGCCAGGACATACTTACCATTTTGATGGTATTAATGATCAAGGAAGAGACAGAGGTGTAACAAAATTTTTAGTTCCTAAAGGTGATAAACTTTCAAAAAAATTAAATCAAATAGACCGAGACGAGGGATTAAACGAAATTTTAGGTTTGTTAAAAAACTCAATGCAAGGCAGAACAATGATTGTAAGATTTTTAACCTTAGGTCCTGCAAATTCTATTTTTTCAATACCTTGTATGGAATGTACTGATAGTTGGTATGTTGCACATTCAGTTGATTTACTTTATCGTGAAGGATACCAAACGTTTTTGACACTACCAGAAGAAGGTGTTGAGATTTTTAAAACCTTGCATTCATCAGGTGAAGTTGACGAAAATATGGTGTCAAAAAATTATGATAAAAAAAGAATTTATATTGATTATATAACAAACACAGTTTATTCTGTAAATACACAATATGCAGGAAATTCTGTAGGGTTTAAAAAATTAGCATTACGTCTTGCTATAAGAAAAGCACATAAAGAAGGATGGCTTGCTGAACATTTTATGTTGATAGGTGTTAAAGGACCAAACAATAGAAAGACATATTTTGCAGGTGCATTTCCATCAGGATGTGGAAAAACTTCTACTGCGATGTTGCCCGATGAGACAATTTTAGCTGATGATTTAGCTTATGTGAGAAACATCAACGGAGTTGCGAAAGCTGTAAATGTTGAAAAAGGAATTTTTGGGATAATTCAAGATGTAAACCCGAAAGATGATCCTTTAATTTGGGAAGTTTTAAACTCTCCAGGCGAGGTAATATTTACCAATGTATTGATAAAAGATGGTAAACCTTGGTGGCTTGGTATGGGATGTGAAATTCCAAATGAAGGAATAAATTTTAGTGGTTATTGGTACAAAGGGAAAAAAGATGAAAATGGAGAAGAAATACCACCTGCTCATAAAAACGCAAGATATACTGTCTCACTTAAAGCATTAAAAAATTGTGATGAAGAATTAGAAAATCCAGAAGGTGTTGAACTTAAAGGTATAATGTTTGGTGGAAGAGATTACAGAGGATATGTTCCTGTACAACAAAGTTTTAACTGGACACACGGAGTTGTAGCATTCGGTGCTGCTTTAGAGACAGAGACAACTTTTGCTATAGTTGGTGAAGAAGGAAAGTATGAAATAAACATTATGAGTATACAAGATTTTGTATCAATCCCGCTTGGGACATATGTAAAAAATTATATTGAATTTGCTAAAAACTTGACTCAGCCACCAATAATTTTTGGTGTAAACTATTTCTTAAGGGATTTAAAAACAGGCGAGTTTTTAAACACAAGGTTGGACAAACATGTATGGGTAAAATGGATGGAGTTAAGAGTACATAAAGATGTTAAAGCAAGGAAAACACCAACCGGGTTAATCCCATTATATGAAGATTTAGCAAAGTTGTTTAAATCTGTTCTAAATAAAGATTATACAAAAGATGACTATATAAAACAATTCACAATAAGAGTTCCTGAAAACCTTGTAAAAATTGAAAGAGTGATACATTTCTGGCAACAAGAAGAGAATGCTCCAAAAGAAATTTTTGATGTGTTAGAACAACAAAAAGAAAGGTTGCTTGAAGCACAAAAGAAGTTTGATGATTATATCTCACCTGAAAATTTTGAAGTAGTAGAATAATAAATGGAAAAGTTGAACTAACAACAATAGGAGCAGGTGTTGTAGGTCTTGCTGTAGCATATGAACTTTCTAAAAATTTTAAAAAAGATATTTTGTTAATTGAAAGACACGAAAGTTTTGGTAAAGAAACAAATAGTAGAAACAGTGAAGTGATACACAGCGGAATTTATTATCCAAAAGATTCTTTGAAAGCAAAACTTTGTGTTGAAGGAAAAAATTTGTTGTATAAATTTTGTGAAGAAAATAATATTCCTTACAAAAAATGTGGAAAACTTATTGTTGCAGTAGATAATTCTGAACTTGAAAATTTAAACTTTTTATATGAGAATGGTAAAAACAATGGTGTAGATGATCTACAGATCCTTGATAAGAACCAACTTAGAAAACTTATTCCTGAGTTAAACGGAAAATCTGCTATTTTCTCACCGTCAACCGGTATTTTAGATACTCACAAATTTATGCAAAAGTTAGAGTTTGAAGCAAAACAAAACGGTTGTTTGTTTCTTTACAATAACGAAGTTGTTGAGATAGAAAAACTAAATTCTGATTATAAATTAGTGATAAGAAATAAAAATAATGAGATAACAGAAGTTGTTTCTGAAATAGTTATCAACTCAGCTGGCCTTTCATCTGATAAAATTGCAAAAATGCTTGGAATAAATGATTACAAACTTTATTATTGTAAAGGCGAGTATTTTAAACTTTCATCAAAATATAAAGATTTGACAAACTATCTTATCTATCCGGTAGTTGACAAAAATTTTCATAGTTTAGGAATACATACTGTTATAGATTTATCAGGAAATATAAAACTTGGCCCCAACAGTTTTTATGTTGATACGATTGACTATTCTGTTGATCTTTCTCATATAGACGAGTTTTATTATGGTATAAAAAAATTTTTTAGTTTTGTCCAAAAAGAGGACTTATCAGCAGATACATCTGGAATAAGACCAAAATTACAAGGACCAAAGGATAACTTTAAAGATTTTGTTATAAAAGAAGAAGTAGAAAAAGGATTTAAAAATTTTATAAATTTGGTTGGGATAGAATCTCCAGGGTTAACATCTTCTCTTGCTATTGCGAAATATGTGAACCGTTTATTGAAGTAGCCGCGGGATTTAGCCTGTGTAAAATAATAGTAGGAAAGTAGAAAGGAGAAGGTGTTAAAGATTTTTAGGGCACGGCTTTAGCCGTGCAATTTTATAGCGGTCGGATTTATCCGACAAAAAGAAAAGTCAAAGAGTTATAGGGTTGATGAACTATATAGTTATTAGTTAGGAGTTTAAAACAATATAAACTCACAAACTCTTTAAACTCTGTAATTTTAGGGAGGATAATAATATGAAAGTAAGTATAATAATGGGTTCAGATTCAGACCTGCCAACAATGAAAGATACTACTAAAACATTAGAAGAGTTTGGGATAAAATACGAGATAAAAATTCTTTCTGCTCACAGAACACCAGAAGAACTAAAACAATATATAAAACAAGCAGAAGAAAATGGTACTGAAGTTTTTATAGCAGCAGCTGGTGGTGCTGCACATCTTGCTGGTGTTATCGCAGCATATACAACATTACCAGTTGTAGGTGTACCGATGGATTCACCACTTATGGGTTTTGACTCAATTTTGTCAATGTTGCAGATGCCTCCTGGAATACCTGTTGGAGTTATGTCAAAAGGTAGTTGGGGTGCAAAAAATGCTGGTATTTTTGCAGCACAGATTTTGTCTGTGAAATATCCAGAACTTAAAGAAAAATTAAAACAATACAAACAAAAAATGGCAAGTAATGTTTTAGAAAAAAATAAGAATGTTACTTTATAAATTTCTTGCAGAGATAATTCTAATTATACATTTTTTATGGATTTTATTTATGTTGTTTGGTTTTGTTTACAATGTTGTAGGATTGTTCTTTAACAAAAATTTACTTAAAAATTTTTAGTTACGGACAATACATTTATTTGGTATTCTATATATTGCAAGTTTAGCGATTTTAGACAAATACTGTCCTTTGACAGTTTTAGAGTCAAAATTGAGACAGAAGTTTGACCCTAATTTTATCAATCCAGAATCGTTTATAATTTATTATCTTGAAAAAATTGTGTATCCTAATATAAATCCAATTATTATAATTATACCTACAGTGTTAATTGCAGTTTTTAGTTTAATAGTTTATATTGTAAAACCACCTATTATAAAATTAAACTTATGCAAAAAGCAATATTCTTAGATAGAGATGGGACAATTAATAAAGATGTTGGCGATTTTTGTTCGTTAGATAAACTGTTTTTTATTGATAAAAGTATTGACGCTTTAAAGATTTTACAAGAACACAATTATCTTTTGATAATTATCACTAATCAAACTGGGATAAACAAAAAAATTTTTTCAGAAGAAGAATTTTTAAATTTTAACCAACAGTATTTAAATATTTTAAAGTCGTACGGAATAGATATAAAAGAAGTTTTCTATTGCCCACATCTTAAAGAAGAAAACTGTATTTGTAGAAAACCGAAGACATATTTTATAGATGTTGCAAAAGAAAAATATAATATTGATCTGAACAACTCATACACTATTGGTGACCATCCTCACGATGTTGAAATGGGCAAAAATGCTAATACAAAAACAATTTATCTTCTTTCAGGACATGGACAAAAACATCTTAATGAACTAAATACAAAACCTGATTTCATTGCTAAAAATTTATATGAAGCTGTAGTATGGATAATAAACAATACAAAATAAAAACAAAATTTGTTTCAACAAAAAATTTTGTTAACAAATTTTTTTCAAATCTTGCAATACTTTGTAGTGATGAACGATTCAACGAAGAGATTCTAGGATTTTTAAACAAAAAATTAAAAGTTAAAAGACAGGATCTTTTAATTTTACCAGGTAGCATTGCTTTCTATGTTTTAAACGAAACAAATAATGTTGCAAAGTTAGAACTTTTAATAGAAAAACATAACATAAAAAATGTATATGTGTTTACACACAAAGATTGTGGTTTTTATAAGTCAGTTTTTAAAAACTTAAATGAGGATGAACTTTTAGAAAAACAAATAAAAGATGTTATAGATTTTAAGAAAGGTCTACTAAAAAAATATAAAAAATTAAACATCAAAATTTTTTATGTTGGTTTGAAAAATAAAAAAATTGTTATTTCAGAAATAAAAGAATATTAACAAGTTGTAATATACAAGGAGTGAACTATGAAACCATTATCACAAAAAATAAACAAAATCCAACCGTCAGCAACATTGTCTATTACTGCAAAAGCAAAACAATTAAAATCAAAAGGTATAAAAGTTATAAGTTTTGGTGCTGGTGAACCAGATTTTGATACACCACAAAATGTTAAACAAAAACTTATAGAAGCATTAAACAAAGGACTTACAAAATATACACCTACTGCTGGTATACCAGAATTAAAACAAGCAATTGTTGAAAAATTAAAACAAGAAAATAATCTTGAATACACACCAGATGAAGTTATTGTTTGCTGTGGTGCAAAACATGCGATATTTAACGCTGTATGTGCTTTAGTTGATGATGGGGATGAAGTTTTAGTTCCTTCGCCGTATTGGGTAAGTTATCCTGAGATGATAAATTTTGCAGGAGGGAAATTTATACCAATTCCTACTGATGAAAAAACAAATTTTAAAATTACATCTGAGATACTTAAAAAATATATCACACCAAAAACAAAACTGTTGATACTTAATTATCCGTCAAACCCTACTGGTATGACTTATACAAAAGAAGAACTTGAAGATATTGCAAAAGTTTTAGTTGAAAACCAAATTTATTGTATCTCAGACGAAATTTATGAAAAACTTTTATATGATGGTCTAACACATACAAGTATTGCTTCGTTAAATGAAGAAATAAAAAAACTTACAATAACAATAAACGGTCTTTCAAAAGCGTATTCTATGACAGGATGGCGTGTTGGTTATGCTTGTGGTTCTAAAGAAATTATTAAAGCAATGAATAATTTACAAGATCATTCAACATCAAACATAACAACTTTTGTCCAGTATGCATCTGTTGAAGCGTTAAAAAATTCAGCTCAATTTGTTTCAATGATGGTTTCTGAGTTTGAAAAAAGAAGAAATTATATTGTTGAAGAAATAAACAAAATTCCCTACTTAAAAACAATAAAACCACAAGGTGCGTTCTATGTTTGGGTTAATATAAAAGAACTTAAAGGAAAAAAGTTTAATGGCCAAGTTATTACTGATTCTTTAAAACTTTCAGAGATACTACTTGAAGAAGTAAAAGTTGTAGTTGTTCCTGGCTTTGCATTTGGCGATGATGATTATATAAGATTATCCTATGCAACATCTTTAGAAGATATAAAAGAAGGTATTGAAAACATAAAAAATTTTGTCACAAAGTTGATGTAACTACAATGGAGGTGGATTTTGCTAAAAGGTTAAAACGAAAATTTTTTGAGGATCATCCTAAAAATGTTGCACCAAAACTTTTAGGTAAATATCTTGTAGTAGAAACTGATAAAGGAAAAATTGTTGTAAAAATTACAGAGACAGAAGCATATGGCGGGTTTGAAGATGACGCTTGTCATGTTGGAAGGTTTGGCAAAACAAAACGTACTGAAACACTTTTTGGCAAAGTAGGTAAAGCTTATGTTTATTCAGTTTATATTAACACATATTGTCTTAATGTAGTTTGTCATAAAAAAGACCAAGCAGGAGGAGTCCTTATTCGTTCAGCAGAACCTGTTGAAGGGGTTGATTTGATTTTAGAAAATTTAAATTTAAAAAACAAAAAGTTTGATATAACAAAATTGTTAAACGGACCTGGTAAACTTTGTAAAGCACTTAAAATTAACAAAAGTTTAAACGGCGAAGATATGATAGAAGGGAACAAAATTTATTTTTTAGAAGGTGAGAAAATAAAAGAAAAAGATATAATTAAAACACCGAGAATAAACATAGATTATGCTAAAAAATCTAAAGATTGGCTTTGGCGGTTTGTAAGTAGTAGCTGTAAGACAATGCTTTAGTGGCTGTGTCGCAATATCAATTTTGGTAGCCATAGGCTTCAGCCTGCGCAAAATTGCCGATGATAAACGCAACCTAAAGGTTGCGACTACCAGCAAAAAAGAGGAGTTGCAACACAGCCACTTTAGCATTGCAAAACATTTTATATAGTTTTTCATTAACTACATTATTACAGGAGGATTTAAAAAATGGAAGTTTTAAAAACAACAGAAGAACTTGGTCTTAAGCCAATAAAAAAAGGTAAAGTTCGAGATATTTTTGATTTAGGTGATAAACTTGTAATTGTTACAACTGACAGAATCTCTGTATTTGATGTTGTCCTTGATGATCCAATACCATACAAAGGGATTGTTTTAACACAACTTACAAAATTTTGGGCTGATTTTTTAAAAGATGTAATTGAAAACCATATAATACAATTTGGTGTTGATGGACTGCCAGAAGAGTTTTTAAAACACAAAGATGTTTTACAACAAAGAACAATGGTTGTAAAAAAAGCAAAGGTGCTCCCTATAGAATGTATTGTTCGTGGATATTTATCAGGCAGTGGATGGAAAGAATATCAAAAAATACAATCTGTCTGTGGGATAAAACTCCCACCAGGTCTTAGGGAATCAGAAAAACTACCAGAACCAATATTCACTCCGTCGACAAAGGCAGAGGTTGGTCATGATGAAAATATTACTTTTGAAAAAGCTGCTGAAATTATAGGAAAAGATAAAGCCGAATTTATAAAACAAAAATCTATTGAACTTTATAAAAAAGCAGCTGATTATGCTGAAACAAGAGGTATTATTATCGCTGATACAAAATTTGAATTCGGTATTGATGAAAAAACAAGTAAAATAATTTTAATTGATGAAATACTCACACCTGACTCATCCCGTTTTTGGCCAAAAGATAAATATGAAGTTGGTAAACCACAACCTTCTTTTGATAAACAATATGTTAGAGATTATACAGAATCAACTGGTTGGGGCAAAACCTATCCCGGCCCAAGATTACCTCAAGAAGTTATAAAAAATACCACTGAAAAGTATTTAGAGATTTATAAATTGTTGACTGGAAAAAGTTTGTTATGAATTTTTGTATTTTAAAACTTATTTTTTCCCTGATTCCAACATCAATTTCAACAAAAATATTGTGTCTTTTTTAAGATTGGTTTTAACCCATTTTTTTGTTTTCTCATCTAATAATTCACCTAAACCAGATAGTATTCTTTTATCTGAAAGTTTTTCAAGTTTCTCAATACAAATTTCTAAAAATTCCTTAAATTTCATATTTGTTCTTTTTTCAACAATCTCTTTGTTTATATAAAAATTTTTCTTTAAAAGAAACCATACATCAAATATGTCTCTATTTGCTTTACCAAGCCGTTCATACATAGCAACAAGTTTATGAGCAAAAATATCTTCTATAACCATAACTTTCATCGGTATCCCGAGATATACCTTGTTTTCATATTTTGAACCAAATTGTCTTGTATTAATTTTAATTTTAATATTTGGAGTTTTTTCTTCGTAAGAAAATAGTATAAAAATTGTAAACTTTTTTATTGCTTCGTCTTTAATCTTTCCATATTGTTTTACAATCTCTAAGACTTTTTTAAAAACAAATTCTTTTTTTTCTTCATCTAAAAGATCAAAATCTAAGTCTAATGAAAATCTTGGCAGGTTATGAAAAAAATACAACGCTGTACCGCCTTTAAAACCTAAATATGAAGAAATAGAGATGTCAGAATAAATGTCTTTTAAAATCATCAACAAAATATTTCTATGTTTAGAAATGTCAAAGCTCATAGATTTCTTTTACTTTCTTTTCTAAAGATTTACTTTTGTAAATTGGTAGTATCTCAAAAATTTTTTCTTTATCTAAAACTGAGATATTGTCAAAATAATAGTTTTTGTTTAAATATAAAGTATCTAAAAACGCTCTTTCTTTTGTTGCAATCCAATATGTTCCTTTATATTCTAAACCAATATTGTTTGTCAAAATACTATTTTTGATTTTCCTATAACAATATCTTTGATCGTCAACTTTTATTTCTCTTGTAAGATAAGATGCTACAAAAATCTGAGAATAATACTGAAAGATTACACCTGCCTGTGAAAGAACTGTTTCAAAACTAATATAGGAAGGAGTATAAATTTTTATTGCTAATTCAAACTTGTCGTAATTTTTATCTTTGACATAAATTCCTTTTCTTAAACGTATAATTTTTTTCGTTTTTACATAATAGTTGACCTTTCTTTTCATCAAATTTATATCTGTTTCTTTCCAAAGCAAAGATAACTCTTTAAAAGTAAATACAGTATTTTTTGATTTAAAAACTTCAGTTAAACCATTATTCATTATTTTATGAACTAAAGGTTACAAAAATTGTTACTTATAGTTTATAAGTTTTTATTTACATTTTTTACAAAAATATTTTGATTTACGGTCAGTATCGCCAACCCAGTTTGAAAAATACATCACACAGGTTGGGTCATCACAATGTGGTAAGCCAAATGAATGGCCAAGTTCATGAATTATAGTTTTAACAGTTCTTTCTTTAAGCAACTCTTTTTCTTGTTCAGTATCAATTTTTGTACAAGGTTTAAACCTGTAAATAGAAACAATGCAAACATTCCCTGCTGATTGACCGAAGATATAATTGACATCTTCTTCATACAAATCTTTGTCTACAATCAAAAACAAACGCATCTTTAGGTAAAAACTTTTTTGCATAAGACAAAATTTTTGGTGAAAAATATTGGTTTCTTTTTTTATTATATGCAAATTCTATATCTTTAAATGTTTCAATTTGTTTAACTTCAAGATCTAAGATTTGTTTTATTTCACTTAACACCGAGGATTTATCTAAATCATTACAACCAATAAAAGAAAAATATAAAGTTTTACTCATACAAACTTTTGGTAAGAAAATTAAAAGAATTATAAAACCAATTTTGTAAAACATAAACTAACCACAAGAAGAGCAGTTTTTTGAACTACAGATAGAACATGAAGAAGATGATGGAGTTGTATCAGAAGAAGAATTTTCAGATAAAAAACTTACTTTTGAAACTTTTTTTTCTAAATTTTTAGAACTGCATTTTGGACATTTTGCTTCATCACCTGAAAAAAGTAATAATTCAAACTCTGAACCACAATCTTTACATTTATATTCGTATATTGGCATAGTTGACTCCTTTTTAAACAAATTCTTTAAACAAAATTTTAACTCTTTTTTTCCATACAAACTTTTCTTCTTCAGTAAGATCAATTTTTTTATTTTCAGCAAAATTACAACTTTCAATATATTTTTCTAATGAAGATAAAATGTCTTTATATTTTTCTAAATGAAAATCTAAAAACCAAATGGGTCTATCTTTCATGTTTTCTAAACACAACTTAAAATGTGGGACACAAAAACCTTCCGAAGATATAAATTTTTCTTTAAATTCAACATCGTTTATATATTCTAAAACAACTTTTGTATATCTTTCCTCAACTTCTTTTATCAACTCGCAGACAATACATTTTTTAGTTTCAGGATAAAGTTTTTTCTTTCTTGATTTTAAATTTTTAACAATATCTTCTAACAAATCTTTATGTAGCAAAGCTACTGCTAAACCATCGTTATATGAAAGAAGTTTATATGAATGTTGTAGGCAGAACCTAAAATTTTTCCTAAACTTCTCTCTTAGTTGTACATCATTTACATTTTCGTATAAAAGAACATCAAAAAACTTCTCTACTCTTGATTTCACTAAAAAACATATAGGGCAGGCATCTTTAGAAAATGCGTCTATTAGTTCAAAATAAGGTAAATGCCTATCTCGCAGTTTCATGTTTTGTTTTATACAAAAATCTGAAGTTAAAAACAACATTATGTAAGTTTAATAATGTAAGTTTGTTAAATAGATGAGCCAAAATTTTAAAAGTGGATAAATTTAATTTTACAAAGTTTTTTCAGTATGATGTTTTATTATAATTGCTTCATAAAGAAAAACAATATCTTCACAAATGTTAGTAGATAAATCTGCTATACGTTCTAGATTGTTTATTATTCTTTCAATATGTAATAAACTTTCAATATTTTCTTGTTTGGTTTTAATCTCTTCAACTAATTTTTTGTATATATTTTTTTTCAACTCATCAACCTCTTGATCCAATTTACATACATATTTTGCTTTTTCAACATCTTTTTTTATAAATGATTTAACACTTGTTTCAAACATGTAAGTCGTTTTATTAAAAAGTTTGTCTAATAAATTCCAAAATTTTTCTAAAATATATTTATCATTTGATATCAAAAATTTTCCACTCTGTGCGATGTTTACAATATGGTCAGCTATACGTTCAAAATCGTTGCTCATTTTTAATACTGTTATTACAAATCTTAAATCACTTGCTTTAGGTTCATACTGAGCTATAGTATAAATACAATTTTCTTCCATTTCTATCTCGAGATTATTAGTTTTTCTTTCATTATTCATTATTAACTCTTCAATTTTTTCATCTTTATTTTTTAAACATACATAAGAGTCTTTTAACATGTCAATTACTAAATTAGCAAATTCTATAATTTCTGTTCTTAAATTTTGTATTTTTTCTTGAAGCATGAATTTTAACCTCCTTAAAGTCGTTTTAACCAAAGACACCTCTAATGTATTCCTCTGTTTTCTTCATTTTAGGAGCTGTAAATAGCGAGTTAGTAGGTCCGTATTCAATTAGTTCTCCTAAAAACAAAAATGCTGTATAATCAGCAACTCTTGCTGCTTGTTGTAGATTATGAGTTACAATTATTACAGTATGGTTTTGTTTTAATTTAACAATTGTATCTTCAATTTTTGCAGTTGAGATTGGGTCTAAAGCAGAACATGGTTCATCAAAAAGAATTATTTCTGGCCGTAAGGCTAAAGCTCTTGCAATACATAACCGTTGTTGTTGACCACCGGAAAGTTTTGTAGCAAAAGAATCAAGTTTGTTTTTTACTTCTTCATACAACCCTGCTTCGTTTAATGCTTGGATTGCTATTTCATTTAATTTATTTTTATCTTTAAAACCATTAAGTTTAAGACCAATTATAACATTTTCATATATTGTCATTGTTGGGAACGGATTTGGTTGTTGGAAAACCATACCAACTTTTTTTCTTATTTCCATTGGATCAACATCTGGATCATAGATGTTTTTGTTATCTATATAGATTTTACCAGCTACTTTTGCTTGTGGAATTACTTCGTGCAACCTGTTTATACATCGTATTAATGTAGATTTGCCACAACCAGATGGACCAATAATAGCTGTAACTTTATTTTCATATATATCAAAAGATATATTTTTTAAAATCTGATGTTCTCCATACCATGCTGATAAATTCTCTATTTTTATTTTAACTTTTTCCATAGGCTATTTATATTTTAAAACTAACCTCCTACTAACAATGATTAAAATATAAACTATAACAATCAAGACAAAAGCACCTGCCCATGCTTGTCTATTCCAATCGTCATAAGGTGATATAGCATAAACAAATATTTGTAAAGGCAATGCTGCAGCAGGATCTAAAATACTTCTATGCCAAAATCTATTCCCAAAAGATGTAAACAATAAAGGTGCTGTTTCACCAAACACTCTCGCTAATGAAAGTAGTACACCAGTTAAAACACCGGGTTTTGCTGTATTTAAAATGATATAAAAAATAACTTTCCAGTTTTTAATACCTAATGACAACCCTGCTTCTTTAATTGTCGTAGGTACCATATTCAACATTTCCTCTGTAGTTCTTGCTATAAGAGGTATCATTATTATACTTAAAGCAATAGACCCTGCAAGTAAAGAAAATCTCTTCATAGGATAAACAACAAGACCATATACAAAAATACCTATTATTATTGATGGTACAGCACCTAAAATTTCTAATGAAGAACGTACAATGTTAGCAAATTTTTCGTTTTTATATTCTGAAAGATAAACACCTGTAAAAATACTTAAAGGAATAGAAAACAAACTTGCTATACCTACAATCATAAAACTTCCAACTATAGCATTTACCATACCACCACCTTTTTCACCAACAGGTTTTGGTAATCTTATAAAAAAATCTAAGTTTATTGAAGAAAATCCTTTATAGAGTACATATCCAGTAATAAACAACAACACAAAACTTACAATACTCACAGATAAATAAATAAAAAATTGAAAAATTTTATCTTTTAATTTTCTATTCATTTTGTTTTAACTAAATACTTAATTAAAATCTTTGAAGATAGATTCAAAGCCAAAGTGACTAAAAGCAACACCAAACCAATATAGTATAAAGAAGATAAATATAAATCACTTGTTGCTTCAGTAAATTCATTTGCAATAACAGAAGCTAAAGTTGCACCTGATGAAAAAAGAGACAATGATATATTTGGTACATTTCCTATAACCATTGTAACAGCCATTGTTTCCCCAATTGCTCTACCTAATCCTAACAACAACGCTGCAATTACTCCAACTTTTGTAGTTTTTAAAACACTAATTTTTATCATTTCCCATTTAGTTGCTCCTAAAGCTAAACTTGCTTCTCTTAAACTTTTAGGTACTGCATCAAACAATTCTGTTGAAATAGAAGTAATGGTTGGAGTTATCATTATACTTAAAACAATACTTGCTGTGAAATAATCTAAACCATACACACTTCCTTGAAAGAATGGAAGAAAACCAAAGATTTTTTGTATCCCAGGACCAATATATCCTCTCATCAAAGGAGCCAAAACAAATATACCTACTAAACCATAAATAACACTTGGTATAGCAGCAAGAAGTGAAATAATAACACCTAAAAATTCTTTTAATCTTCTATTTGCAAATTCAGAAAGAAACAATGCTACAGAGATAGAAATAGGAGCAGAAATTATCAAAGCTAAAAAAGATGTCAATAATGTTCCGTATACAAATGGTAAAGCGCCAAATTTTTCAAATACAGGATCCCATGTCGTATCTATAAAAAATTTAAGTTTGGAAGTTTTTATCGCTAAATAACTGTGTTTTAATAAAACAACAAAAAGAAGAACAAAGATACTAAAAGAAACAATAGCTGAAAATTTTAGTATAAACTTAAAAATTTTATTTGAATAATCTTTATTTGTCATAGAATAGAAAAATTTAATCCACAGGGTAAGAGTTTATCCCTTACCCTGTGGATTATATTCTATAGATTTTTGCTATATTTATTATTAATACTCAATTGTCCCTATTGTTTTCAATACTTTATCAACTAAATTTTTAGGAAGTGGTGCATAATGTAGTTCAGCACAGTATTTTTGTCCATCAGTTAATGCCCATTTTAAAAATTTAACTAATTTCTCACCACGAACAGGATCTTTTTGTTTTTGATATACTAAAATCCAGGTAAAACCAGATATAGGATATGAGTTTTTACCAGCAGCATTTACTATTGAAACACGATAATCATCAGGCATATTTTTTGCTTTATCTTCAATTGCTGCTGTTATACTTTCAATGGTTGGTTTGACATAAGATCCATCTTTATTTTTAACAATAGCATAATCAAGATTGTTTTGTATAGCGTATGAAATTTCAACATAACCTATTGAATAAGGAGTATTTTTAACAATTCCAGCAACACCTTCATTACCTTTACCACCTAAACCAACAGGCCAGTTAACAGATGTTCCTTTACCAACTCTATTCTTCCATTCTGCAGAGATTTCACAAAGATAATCAGTAAAAATAAATGTTGTCCCACTACCATCAGACCTTCTTGCTACAACTATATTTTTGTCAGGCAAAGTTACATTAGGATTTTCTGTTTGAATAAGTTTGTCGTTCCATTTTTTAATTTTACCTAAGTAAATCTTAGAAATTATTTCTGGTGTTAATTTAAGTGGTTCTTTTCCTTTTAACTCAGGGATGTTATATATTAACACAACAGCACCAGCAGTTGTTGGTATATGTAAAATTTTACCAGGAGCTTGTTTGAGTTGTTCTTCAGTTAAAAATGCGTCTGATGCACCAAAATCTACTGTTTGAGCAAAAATTTGTCTTATACCACCACCAGAACCTATTGATTGATAGTTAAAATTTACTGTTTTATCTATTTTAGCATATTCATAGAACCATTTTGAATATAAAGGATAAGGGAATGTAGCACCAGCACCATTTATGAGTACTACCTTTTGTGCAAATATGAGGTTTGATAGTATTACTACTGCTGCTATTGCATTTTTGATTATTTTTTTCATATTGTTTATCCTCCTTTTATATTAAAGTTTATTTTTTAGAAGTTTACTTGTACCATAAAGTTATAAATTTCATGTGCAGGTTTGTTAGTAACTTCGCTTCTTCTATAGTCAACTAATAATCTTAAAAATTTGTCAAAATAGTAGTTAACACCAATACTTGTAATCTTTTCTTCGTTATCAGAGACATTTATATCTTTATCCCACAATTCATATCTAAAAGTAGGAGAAATTTCTTCTAAATATTTATTTTTTGTTAAACTAAAAGGTTTTATTTCTAATGTGCCAATATAGTCAGCAACATCATGTTTGATTTTTAAATCTTTACCATAAACATATTCAAAAGTGAAAAATGTAGGTATAAAAATATTTTTCTCAATTTTTAAATAAACAGCATAATGTTTCCCATTTACTACAGAAACTGTTGTCGCTGTGCTATAATATCTGTCATATACAGAGAAACTTACTTCTACATCTTTAAGTATGTAATATAAAAATCCTAAATCTGAAATTGCTTTTAATACTATATCTTTTTTATCATTTGTCTCTGTAGCTTTTGTTGTCCCATTAAGTGCTGCTGATTGAAGTTGTAGTATTTTTTTATAACCAAAAGATGTTTGGATTCCATAATCATAGTCAGAACCTAACACTTCTTTTAAATACTTAGGTGCATCAACAAATTTCTTTTTTGAAGATGAATAAACATTTTCAAACCCAAATGGTTGGTTAAATTGTCCTATCCTAAAACTTAAATAATCTTTAAAAGGAACATAGTCAATATATACACCTTTCACTTCAACATTTTTATCTTCCGCAAGTTTTGCAAAATCAGGTGTTAAAGAGAAACTTAAGAAATCAGTAAATTTTCTGCTAAATGTAACCCTTGCACGAAGTATACTTAATGGGTCTGCAGTAGTGTTTTGGTCATCTTTATACAAAATTTGTAAATAACCTGATACTTTAAGTTTTTTGTCATCTTCTTTTTTCTTATCCTCTTCTTTCTTTTTTTCTTCATCAAACTGTTGTTTTACAACATTGCTTATTTCATTTCTTATCTCTTGTGCTTCATAACTTTCTATTATTCCTTTTTCAATAAGTTTATTTATTATAGGATCTGCAACTGTGTCAGCAAAAGAAAATGAGTTTATTAATGTAAGTAACAGTGATATGTTTATTATATTTTTAAACATATGGTTTATACCTCCTTTTTTATGATTTGTACTTCTTTTAGTTAGTTTTATTTTTTGTACCATATTTTTTTATTACCTCCTTTTATAAAAGATTTTTTAAGAGTTCTTTTTGCATTTTTAATTTTCTTAAAATTTTTTCTTTTATCTGCCTTACTCTTTCTCTTCTTATATTTAAAACTTTTGAAATTTCATCTAATGGCAACCCTTCTATAAAGAATAGTTTAAACACATTTTGTTCTAAATCAGTATCTAAAAATTTTGAGATTTTGTTAAAATCATTTGAATTTTCATCAATAGTACCACTATAGTTTTCGTAATAATAAAATTGATTTTCGTCAATTTCTTCTGTTTCAAAAGGTTTGTTTTTATTTATATATTTTAACATCATTTTCTTAATATAAAATGTTGCATAAGATGAAAATTTTGTATTTTTTTGATTATCATAGTTTCTTTTAGCATACATTAATCCTAAAAAACCTTCTTGTATTAAGTCCTCTAATGTGATATTGTAATTTCTGTATTTATTAAAATACTTTTTAGCAAAATGAATGATTAAATTTTCGCAGTATTTGTCATCTGTAAAAATTTTTGTTGTCATATATTAATTATACAAATTAATTATTAAGAGAGTATAAAGGAATTGTTAAGATTTTGTTAAGAAATTTTTGGCGTGTTTGGAAGTATAACTATAAACTTTGAACCTGAATTAGGTGAGCTTTCTACAAAAATTTTCCCTCTGTGAAGGTTGACTATATGTTTTACTATTGCTAAACCAAGACCAGTACCACCTGTTTTTTTAGACCTTGCTTTGTCAACTACAACAAATCTTTCAAAAATTCTTTCATGATATTCTTTAGGTATACCTATACCAGTATCTTCAACTATTATTTTTGTTTCAAATTTATCCTGCTCAACTTTAATTTTTACATATCCTTTTTCTGTGTATCTTATTGCATTATCTACTAAGTTTGTAACAACTTGTTCAATCTTAAATCTATCTGCTTTGATAGGTTTTAGTTCTGTTTTAACATCTATAATAAAATCTAAATTTTTTTGTTTTGCTTTTGTCTCAAACAAATCTTTAATATCATTTAAGACAGCATTAATGTTTACATCTTCAAATTTAATTTCAGAGAAATTTTTTTCTTCTTCAAGTTTTTCAAGATATGACAATGTTACTAAGTCGTTAACAATATTGATTAATCTGTTTGTGTTGAAAATCGCAATTTCTACAAAACGTTTTTGTTGTGGCTCATTTATTTCTTCATACAACGTTTCTAAGAAACCTTTGATACTTGTTAAAGGTGTTTTAAGTTCATGTACTATATCTGATACAAATTCTTTTTTAACTTTTTGAAGTTGTTTATAACTAGTAATGTCATACAATAAAACAATCAATTCTTCTTCTGAAACATTACTACAACTAACTAAATATGTTTTTTCTTCTATATTAAGTTCTTCAGTTAAATTTTTTTTCTCAGAAAATGCTTTTTTTATAATTTCGTCAAATTTATACGAAAGCATAACTTCACAATAAAGCTTGTTCTCAATCGGTGTAATTTTGCATAGTTTTTCAAAACTTTTGTTATAAAGAACAATTTTGCCTTCTTTATTAATTAAAACTACTGCTTCTTGTAAAGAATTAAATATATTTTTTAACTTATCTCTTTGAAAAGAAATGTCTGACAAAAGTATACCTATTTTTTCTACCATTTCATTAAAACTTCCCTCAAGGAAAGAAAACTCATCTGTAGTGCTAAAACTAGTTTTCTTATTCAGTTCTATATTTGATAATTTTTTTATACTATTTATTAGCTTCTCAATAGGTTTTGTAAAATATGAAGATAAAAAAACTGAAAATAACAAAACTAATATAAATACAAAAAATGTGATTATTAAAATCCTATATATAGATTTATTTATACTTTTATAAAATTCGTCAATAGGATGACCTGTTATAAGAATAGCGAAAGTGTGATAGTCTTTATCTTTCAAAGGAATTGCTACATATAACATTTCTTTTCTTAGTGTTGAATTATATCTTATTGAATAACTAAAACCTTTAGTTATTGTTTCTATTATCATTTCAGTTGTATTAAAATAATTTTCTATATTGTTTTGAGTATCAAATAAAATTTTTCCGGTAAGAGAGACGATTGTGGCTCTTATTTGTAAATTAATTTTTAAATTATTAATAAATTCGTTAAGTTTCGAATAATTCTTACTCAAAAGAAACTCTGTTATTGGAAGAGAAATTGAATAACAAGTATCTTTTAAGTTAGATATATAAATTTTAAGAATTTTGTTTTTAAGATAATTGTTTACTATTATGAAAATAAAAACAGAGTATAGTAGAATTATTGCAATATATCCAAAAAGTATTTTTTTAAAAAACGATTTCATTTATACTCAAATTTATAACCAATTCCTCTTACACTTTTTATAAATTTTGAGGCTTTCCCAAGTTTTTTTCTAAGATTAGTAATATGTACATCTATTGTTCTGTCAATTACAGCTTTTTGTGTTCCCCAAAGGTAATCAAGGAGTGTATCTCTGCTTAAAACTTTATTTTTGTTTGAAACAAGTGTTTCTAACAACTTAAATTCAGCAGTTGTTAATTCAACTTTTTTGTTTTCAACATAAACTTCAAAATTGTCTAAGTCAATAACTAAAATATTATTTATCTTAATCTGTTTAGAAACAGTGGAGGGTTGTTCTGTTCTTCTTAGTACAACTTTTACTCTTGCAACAAGTTCTCTTACAGAAAAAGGTTTAGTTATATAATCTTCAGCTCCAAGTTCTAAACCTAAGATTTTGTCAACTTCTTCTGATTTTGCAGAAAGAAAAATTATAGGTATGTTTTTTAACCGAGCATCAGATTTCAGTTTTTTACAAATCTCATAACCATCAATTTCAGGAAGCATTATGTCTAAAATTATTAAATCAGGAATCGTTTGTTTTAAGAAATTAAAAAACTCTTTTGCTGTATCAAAGATTTTTACTTCATAGTTTTCTTTTGTTAAATTGAATCTTATAAGTTCTAAAATATGTTCATCATCATCTAAGACTACTATTAATTTGTTCTTCATAACTTTTAGTTTTATACAAAAATATTAAACAAAAAACAATGTTAATTTATACGTTTTATTGTATTTCAAGAAATTTTTTTGTATTATATACTTTCTATTTTTAAAAATTAGTTTTTCTTTTCAATGGGGGATAAGATATGGCTAAAAAAAGTGATGGCCAACAACAGTTAAATTTTGAAGAACAAAATATTATTCCTCGTGATATTGGCGAGGAAATGAAAACATCTTATACTGATTATGCAATGAGTGTTATTGTAGGTCGTGCATTACCAGATGTTCGTGATGGTCTAAAACCAGTACATAGAAGAATACTTTATGTGATGAAAGAGATGGGTCTTAGACATAACTCGCCATATAAAAAATCTGCACGTGTAGTTGGTGATGTATTAGGTAAATACCATCCACATGGTGATGCTGCTGTGTATGAAGCAATGGTCCGTATGGCACAAGACTTTTCTTTGAGGTATCCTTTGATTGATGGTCAAGGGAATTTTGGTTCTATAGATGGCGATCCGCCAGCAGCGATGAGGTATACAGAAGTACGTCTTAACAAACTTGCTGAAGAGATGCTTGAAGATTTAGATAAAGAAACGGTTGATTTTAGACCAAACTATGACGGTTCTTTAGAAGAACCTGTGGTACTTCCAGCAAAATTTCCAAATATCTTAGTGAATGGTTCAAGTGGAATAGCTGTGGGAATGGCAACAAATATACCAACTCATAATTTAACAGAAGTTTGTAACGCAATAATAGCTGTGTTAGATGATCCTGAACTTACTTCAGAAGAGTTAATGGAGTATATAAAAGGTCCGGACTTCCCAACAGGAGGGATAATTTTAGGTAAGGAAGGAATAAAAGAATATTTTACCACAGGGAAAGGTTCTATTCGAATTAGAGCGAAAGCAGAGATTGAAGAACTTAAAGGTGGCCGTCATGCGATAATAATAAAAGAAATTCCTTATCAAGTTAATAAAGCAGAACTTTTAGAAACAATAGCTAGATTATCTTCAGAAAAAAAGATTCAAGATATTGCTAACTTAAGAGATGAGTCTGATCGTGATGGTGTTAGGATTGTTATAGAAGTTAAACGCGATGGCAATCCTAATATTGTTTTAAATCAGTTGTTTAAACATACTCAACTTGAAGTTTCCTTTGGTGTTATAATGTTAGTATTAGTTAATGGGAGGCCACAAGTTCTTTCTATGCGTGAAATGATCCAGTGTTATATAGACCATAGAAGAGATGTTGTATACAAACGTACTTCATTTGAACTTAAAAAAGCTGAGCATCGGGCACATATTGTAGAAGGTTTAAGAATTGCTATTGATAATCTTAACAAAGTTATAAAAATAATTCGTGAATCAAGAGATGTAGACCAAGCTGAAAAGAATTTGATGAAAGAATTTAAATTTACTCAAATTCAAGCTCGTGCTATTCTTGAAATGAAACTCCAACAACTTACTTCTTTAGAACGGTCAAAACTGGAGAAAGAATATTTGGATTTAATCAAGACAATTGAAATTTTAAGGTCGATTTTGAGAGATCCTAAGAAAATTGATAATATTATAAAACAAGAAGTGGAAAAAATTAAGAAGGATTATGGAGATGAACGTAGAACAAAAATACTTGCTAAAGTCGAAGAAGTTACAATTGAAGATTTAGTGAAAGAAGAAGATGTTGTCGTATGTATTTCTCATCGTGGGTATGTTAAACGTATGTCACTTTCTTCACATAGAGCACAACGTCGCGGTGGAAAAGGTGTTACTGGTGTAACATTACAAGATGAAGATTTTATAGAACAACTTATAGTTACTAATACACATTCTTATCTTTTGTGGTTTACGAATAAAGGACGTGTTTATTGGTCAAGAGTGTTTGAAATACCAGAAGGTTCTAGGGTTTCAAAAGGGAAACCTGCAATAAACTTGATTCAACTTTCTTCTATGGATGAAAAAATAACTGCTTGTGTAGCAGTGGATGAATTTAAAGAAAATATGTATTTACTTATGTGTACAAAAAAAGGAATTATCAAAAAAACAAGTCTTGAAGAATTTTCAAATCCAAGAAAAACAGGAATTATAGCAATAAATCTTGACAAAGATGATTCCTTAATTGATGTTAAACTTACTGATGGTAAACAAGAAGTGTTTATTGCTACAAGAAACGGGTTTGCAATAAGGTTTAAAGAAGATAAAATACGTCCTATTGGACGATCTGGTAAAGGTGTAGTAGGTATAAGGTTTAAATCAAAAGATGACGAAGTTGTTGGAATGGAAATTGTGAAAAAAAATGATTTATTACTTACAGTTTGCGAAAACGGTTATGGTAAACGTACAAAAGTTGATGAATATAGATTACAGAGTCGTGGTGGGAAAGGTGTGGTGAATATAAAGACAACCGAACGTAATGGGAAAGTTGTTGGTGTAAAAGTAGCGAATCCTGGGTACGAAGTTATGATAATGACGGAAAAAGGTATGAGTATAAGATTACCAGTTGACGAAATCTCTGTTCTTTCAAGAAATACACAAGGTGTAAGGCTAGTAAAACTTGAAGAAGGTGATAAAGTTGCAGCTGTGGAAAATATTATCCCTGAGGAAGAATAAAAAACTTGAGTTTATGAATTTGTTATATGATACAGATAGATGGGAGCATAGGTGGTGGACAAGTTTTAAGAACAGCATTAGGGTTATCAATTTTGTTAAACAAACCTTTTAGTTTAAACAATATAAGAATAAAAAGATCTAATCCTGGATTACAAGAACAATATCTTCAAGCTGTTATCTCTTCAACATTGATCTCTTCAGCAGAAGTTATAGGAGCATATAAAGGATCGCTTGAGTTAAGGTTTTTCCCAAAAGAAATAAAAAATCAAAAAATAAGTATTGAAATAAAAACAGCAGGTTCTGTTGGTCTTGTTTTACAACCTTTGCTTATTGTTGGACTTAAACATAGATTAGAAGGCGAAATTTATGGTGGTGCGACATATGGTAAATGGGCAGCATCAATTGATTTTGTAGGAAATGTTTTAGGTTTTTGGCTAAAAAAACTTGGAGTTGAGCTAAAATTAGATGTTATAAAACATGGTTTTTATCCAAAAGGTGGAAGTATTGTAAAATTTTTGGTTGAACCAAAAGAAAGCGAGGTTGCAAAAACAATAAATGTTAGTGGTAAACTTAAAAAAATAAAAATTATCTCAGTATCTTCAGTTGGACTTAAAAAAAGAGAAGTTGCAGAACGTATGACAAACAAAGCATGTGAAATTTTAGAAAAACTTAACTGCAAAATTGAAAAAGATATAAAATATGTTGAAAGTATTTGTGATGGTTGTGGAATAACTATTTTTGCTGAGTTTGAGGATGGTATTATTGGTAGTTCTTCAGTTGGAGAAGTTGTGAGAACGGCTGAAGATGTTGGTAAAGAAATAGCAACAATGTTGTATGAAGATACAGAATCTTTTGGGCTTGACAGATTTTCTTCAGACCAAGTTTTACCATTTGCAGCGTATCATGGTTGTGAGGTTTATGTGAGTAGAATTACAGAACATGTTTTATCAAACATTGAAGTAATAAAAAAATTTTTAGATGTAGAAACTAAAATTGAAAATAGAAAAATTGTATTTATATCTAAAAATTTTTAAAAACTTTCTTCAAACTCTGCAGATGCTATATCTTCTAAACTTACTTTTGAAACATCTATTTTCTTTAAGTTTTCTTTAAACATTCTAAAAGCATCATAAAAATCAACATCTACTTTTCTTTTTCTACCAAAAGGATTACCTTTACTTACGACAAATTGTTTTAAGAAAGGATGGTTTATTCCTCTTTCTTTTATTTTTGCTATTATTTCTTTTACCATTTCATCAACTTCAGCTAAAACTTTGGCTCTTTTTTGTCTTTCTTCATAAGCCTTTTGTAATGGCAAATCTAAGAAAAGGTCAACTTTTTTCAAAAATGTATGATATGCACCACCTGAAAATTTTTCATCTGTTTCGTATACAATTCCCAGTGTGATATACGGAGCTTCTTCAAATTGAAAACTATAATCTGTTTCTAATTTATCAGGTTCTTCTTCCATTATACTCTTATACATTCTTATTACTTCTAATGATTTCTCTTTGATATTATGAGCTTTCTCTGTATTTAAAGCTAAAATTTGATAAGATACAGAATAATCAGGAATTAAAATACCAGTAATTCTTTCTTTCCCTAATCTTAACATAGCTTCTCTTCTGTGGTTTCCGTTTGGTGTCCAATAAACATTTGGTTTTGGTCTTACCAGAATAATTGGATCAAGATATCTTCCTATAGTTTGAATTACTTCTATTAATCTTTTTACATGAGGTTCTGAAAGATCCCTTTGATATGGTGTCGGTTGTACTTTTTCAATAGGCACATCCACAAGTAATTGATATTGATCACCAAAAGGTTCTTTGAAAACACATAAAACATTGCATCCTTCCTTTTCAACTTCTTCTTTAAGTTTTTTAATATCAGCAGGTAAATCTGAATCTGATTGTTTTAATTTTTTTGTTGCCATAAAGATCACCTCCTTTTTATCCTAATTTATAGTGTTTTTTTACTTTTTCGTAAACAACCCATCTACATTTGAGCCCTTTTGGAAATTTTACAAAATCACCTTTTTTAATCTCAACTTCACCATCATTAGTTATAACTTTGATTTTTCCTTCTAAAAAATAGCATTGTTCATCTTCATCATATTCCCAGTCAAACTCAGAAGGTTCACATTCCCATATCGGCCAGTTTTCAACATTAAGTTTTTTAAGTTCATCTTTTGTTGGAGTTTTTACTTCAATTTTCATTGCCTTTCCCTTATATATTTTGATGTTTTTTATAAATTTTAGTTTCTTATTTAAGATAAATTTTTATCCTAATTCTTCTACCAATTTAAGCAAGTTTTTATTAATAGGTTTTTCTTTTGAAACAACTGTGTTTATATCAATATGTCCTATTTTGTTGTTTTTTATAACAATAACTTTGTTTTTTATATTTTTTGAGATAAGTTCTACTGCATGTTCACCAAAAAGTGATGCAAGAATTCTTGACCTTGCAGATGGTGAACCACCTCGTTGTATATATCCTAATGAAGAAACTCTTACCGGTATGTTAATTTTTGCTTCAAGTTTTATTGCAAAAGTTTTTATATCGCCAGCACCTTCAGCAAAGATTATTATTTCTGACGATTTCCCTTTCTGTTTATCTTTAAGAAGTTTTTGTGCAATTTTGTCTAAATCATACTTTACTTCAGGGATAACAACAACTTCAGCACCTGATGCAACTGCTACTGCCAATGCTAAATGTCCGTGTTCTCGTCCCATAACTTCTACAACAAAAACACGTTCAAAACTTGTCGCTGTATCTCTTATTTTGTCTATTGCAGAAACAGCTGTATCAATTGCTGTATCAAAACCTATAGTTTCATCAGTACCATAAACATCGTTATCAATAGATGCTGGAATACACACAACAGGAATATGTTTAGAGATTTTACTTGCTGCTTTAATAGAACCATCTCCACCTATCACTACAAGATAGTCAAACTTGAATTCTTTAAGAATCCCAATTGCTTGTTTTAAACCTTCTTCGGTTTTTATCTTTTCACATCTTGAACTTTTAAGTATTGTCCCACCTTGATATATTATACCACTTACAGATCTTGAATTAAGTTGTTTAATATCTTTTTCTAAAAGTCCCTGGTATCCTCTGTAGATACCAAAAATTTCAAAGTTATATTTTAACCCAGCACGAACTACTGCTCTTATAGCAGCATTCATTCCAGGTGCATCACCACCAGGTGTTATTACAGCAATTTTTTTCATTTTTTCTTAACTCCTATTTTTTCACAATATTTGTTTATCACACACTCTTCACACAAAGGTTTTCTTGCGGAACAAATTTTTCTTCCATGGTCAATAAGTAAATATGGGAAGATAAACCATTTATCTTTTGGCACAATTTTCATTAAATCCTGTTCAATTTTGTTTGGATCAGTGTTTTTTGTTAAACCAATTCTATAAGACAATCTTCTTACATGTGTATCCACAACAATACCTTCAACTTTACCATATGCATTTGATAACACAACATTAGCTGTTTTTCTTGCAACACCAGGTAGAGACATTAAATCTTCCATTGTGTCAGGTACTTTTCCGTTAAACTTTTCTTTAATAATTTTTGCTGCATTTATTATATTTTTTGCTTTCATTCTATAAAACCCAGTTGGTTTTATTTCTTGTTCAAACTTTTTTATATCAGCATTAGCATAATCATCTACAGTTTTGTATTTTTTAAACAACTCTTTTGTAACTTTGTTTACACGTTCGTCAGTACATTGTGCTGAAAGTATAGTTGCAACAAGTAGTTCAAGCGGGTTTGAAAAATTTAGTGCTATTTTTGCCTGAGGATATTCTTTTTGTAAAATTTTTATTATTTCGTTTATGTTTTTCATAATGTTTATCATTTTATTGGATTGTTTCTATTTTTAACTCAGGCAATAGTTGACCTGTTTTTAAATAGTATATTAAAACTTTCCACAACCATGGTTGTTTTGTAGAAAAAATAAATTCTTTTTCTTTACCTTCTAATGAGATAGAAAAACAATCTTTGTAAATATCGACTGCAACTATTTTGTCAAGTTCAATTGTTTTAGTTGTATGTTCTCCATTGAAAACTATACGTTTGTTTGTTAAAATTAATTTCCCATGATCAATCGGTGTTATTACGGAATTATATTTTGGTACTGTCCCACCAATGTATACACCACGAGTTATTCTTACTGCTCCACCATAACGTACAGTATATGTTTTTGATTGACTAAAAGTTGAATCTTCTTCAATATATGCTTCTTCGTTATCTTTTAAAAAAATTGTTGGTTGTATAGTAGGTAATGGTTTTTTAAAAATTATTGTTTCAACATATGGTTTAAGTTGTTCTATAAGTTTTAAGTATTCTTTTTGTTGTTTTATTTTTCTTAATTTTTGTTTTATGTCTGGGATTAAAAAAATTATGCTAAAAATAAAACAAATTATTGAAAAAATGAAAAGTTCAACAAGATTTTTTCTATTTGAAATTATTAAAGAATAAATACCCAATATAAAAATTGCAATGGATATAGTATATCTTATTAGTTTAATTATAAACTTTACTATATCTTTAATCATAATTGTTATATGGAAATACTTTCATTTTTTACTCTAAATTTTTGCTAAAATTGAAGCAGTTATTACACACAATGTTGCAAAGATTGCTGATGGTATTGCTGTTTGGTTTGAGAAATGTTTTAATGAAAGCACAGCACCGAGACCTGCGTTTTGCATGCCAACTTCTATTGACAATGTTCTTCGTCTTGGTTCATCAAGTTTGTAAATATACCCTGCTAAGTATCCTAAAACTAATCCCCAAATGTTTAATAATATCGCTGCTAACAAAATTAAAAAACTCATCTGTTTTATAAAATCTTTGTTTAATGCTACAACAAGCCCACAGATAAATGCAATAAATATTGTAGAAAATGCTGGGAAGATGTTTATTATGTTTTTAATTTTTTCTTTTAGCAAACTTTTTATTGTTAAACCTAAAATTACAGGGAGAACAACCATCCTTAATATACTAAAAAACATCTGCCAAAAATTTATTTTTATAAAACTTGATGCAAAGATGTAAGTAAACAATGGTGTTAAGACTGGAGATAAAAATGTAGTAAGTGAGATTGAATAAGCAACATCTGCTTTTGCTAAATAAGATATAATGTTTGACGCCATTGCACCAGGTACTGCACCTGTTATTATAAACCCAAGTTTTACATCTAGTGGGAAAGAAAAAATTTGACCAACCAAATACCCACCAAGTGGCATTATCAAAAATTGTGCTAATGTTCCTAACAAAACAATATAAAATTTTTTAAATACATAAACAAAATCTTCAAAGTTTAAAACAAAGCCAATACCAAACATTGTGAATGTAAAAAACCATTCATTGTAAGGTTTAAGTTTTACTAAAATTAGTGGGTAAACATATCCAATAAAGACACATAATAAAACCCATACAACTAAGTTTTTTGTTATAAAAGAAGAAATTTTGTTGACCATAGATTGGTTTTTTTACAAAATTAAGATTTGATATTCAAGCAAAGATTGATTTTAGAAGTTAAAATATTGTAATTATTATAAAAAATTTTTCATAATTTAAAGCTATGATAGACATAAACCTAATAAGAACACACAAAACTTGGGTTGAAGAAAAACTATCTACTCGCGGACAAAAATATGACTTATCAAAAATTTTGTCTTTAGATGAACAGAGAAGACAAATTCAACAACAAGTTGATAATTTAAGAAACAGAAGAAAAGTTTTGTCAGAAGAAATTAGGAAACTTAAAAAAGAAAGCAAACCTTATGAGATTTTTCTTAAAGAAATAGAAGAGATTAAAACACAATTACAGAGTTTAGAAGAAGAACTTTCTAAGATATCTTCTCAACTTAATTACGAACTTTTGTTTATCCCAAACATTCCTGATGAAAGTGTCCCTGTTGGTACATCAGAAAAAGATAACAAAGTTGTTTACCAATCAGCAGAAATACCACAATACGATTTTGAAGTTTTACCACATTGGGAGATAGGTAAAAACTTAGATATCTTAGATTTTGATACAGCATCAAAAATTTCTGGTTCACGATTTGCTATGCTTAAAGGGTTAGGTTCAAAACTTGAACGTGCGTTGATAAATTTTATGTTAGACGAACATGTTAAAAATGGATATCAAGAAGTTTGGCTACCTTATCTTGTTACAAAAGAAAGTATTACTGGTACAGGACAACTGCCTAAGTTTGAAGAAGAACTTTATAAATGTCTTCAAGACGAACTTTATTTAATCCCAACAGCAGAAGTTACTTTAGTAAATATTCATAAAGACGAGTTTATCCCAGAAGATGAACTCCCAAAAAAATATGTTTCTTACTCAGCATGTTTTAGAAGAGAAGCAGGTTCTTACGGAAAAGATGTCAAAGGATTGATACGAAATCATCAGTTTAACAAAATTGAACTTGTTAAATTTACAAAACCAGAAGATTCTGATAAAGAACTTAAATCTTTAGTTCAAGACGCAACAAGGATTTTACAAAAATTAGGTCTTACTTACAGGATCGTATTGTTATGTAGTGCAGATTTAGGTTTTTCTTCTGCAAAAACTTATGATTTAGAAGTATGGATGCCTGGTGAAAAAAGATGGCGTGAAATATCTTCTTGTTCTAACTGCAAAGATTTTCAAGCAAGAAGGTTAAACATAAAAGTTAAATACAAAGACGGGAGAAAAGAGTTTGTCCATACATTAAACGGTTCTGGCTTAGCAGTAGGAAGAACTTTTGCTTGTATTCTTGAAACATATCAACAAAAAGATGGAACAATTAAAGTTCCAGATGTACTAATACCCTATCTTGGTTGTTCAACCATACCATAATTTTTATGAACTTATACGAAATAATAGGATATATTGGCTCAGCGCTTATCGCAATATCTCTTTTAATGAGTAGTATTTACAAACTGAGAATCATAAATTGTATTGGTTCAGCAATATTTTCATTTTATGGTTTTTTAATAAAATCACCGTCTGTGTTTTTATTAAACGCATTTCTTGCAGTGGTTAATATCTATTATATTGTTATGCTAAAAACAAAGAAAGATGTGTTTAAGTTTATAAAAGTGAACTATAACGACAAGATCCTTGAATATTTTATTTTGTATAACTACAACGATATTAAACAATTTTTCCCTGAATTTGATAATGAACAGTTACCTTTCACAGAATGTTTTTTAATAATGAGAAATTTAGTCCCAGTTGGCGTGTTCATTTATAAAAACGAGTTGTATAAAGCAAAAATTTTAGTTGACTATGTGATAAAAGAATACAGAGATTTTAAAAATGCAATTGCGTTTTTTAACTCACAAGAAGTTAAAAACCAACTCAGTGAAATAAAAGAGTTTTATATTGAAACTGTAAATCCGAAACATATTAAATATTTGAAAAAGGTTGGATTTGTTGAAAAAGAAAAGAATGTGTATTATAAAAGTTTACAATAAAAGTTGAGCAAGATCAAATAAAGGTCCGTCAGAACAGACAGTTTCATAAACAAAATCGTCACCAGATTTTATTTTAACAACACAACTTCTACATACACCTATACCACAACACATATATTCTTCTATTAAAGCATAAGCTTTAATATCATTTTTTTCTTTGATCAAATTTTGCAAACTTTTTATCATAGGTTTTGGCCCACAACAGAATAAAAATTCACAGTTTATATTGTGTTTCTTAAAAACCTCAACAATGTTACCTTTTTTGCCATAAGAACCATCGTCTGTAGAATAAACAATATTTTTTATACCAAAATTTTCTAATTTTATAACATAATCTTTTGTTTTCTCACCATAAAATAAATAAAGTTTGTCAGTAAATTTTTTTAGATAGTTGTACAAATAAATTATTGAAGCAACACCGCTGCCTCCTGCTATTAAAACAACAGCCTTTGTTTTTATATTCTTTATGATGTTTTTAAATTTTTTCACATTGCCAAAAGGTCCTAAAAAAGTTATGTTGTCGTTCAGTTTTAATGTTGACAAAAATTTTGTCCCATCAGAGATGATACGATAAATAATTGATACACTCTTATGTTCACAATTAGCGATACTGAAAGGTTTTAAAAGAAATCTTTTAGGATAAGTATCAATAAGTACAAACTGTGTTGGGATAAACTGAGCGTTATGTTTGAATTTAAGAATAAAAGTATCTTTTGCAATTTTTTTGTTTTCTAAAACTTTTGCATTTTGTAATCTCATAGTGTTAAAATTATACAAAATATCTTGTTTTTATTACAAGCATTAAAAATTTTTTTGTTAACTGTTGACAAAACAAGGTTTATTTTATATTACTATATGACAAAATAGGAATATAAACAAGGGAGGGGTTGAAAAACAAAATGGATAAAAAAGAAAAAGATAAATATAAACTAAAAGCAGAGATTTTAAAATCTATTGCACATCCGCTACGGCTTGCGATATTAGATTTGTTAAAAAACAAAGAAAGAAGTGTTGAAGAAATTATTAAAATACTTAATGAAAAACAATCAACAATTTCAAAACATCTTGCTGTACTTAAAAAAGCTGGTATTGTTGATGATAAAAAAATTGGTCTTTATAGATTTTATTATTTGAAGATACCTTGTGTATTAAACTTTTCAATATGTGTTTCTCAAACATTGAAGGAAAAAATTAAACTTGAAAAAAAGTTAGTAATGTAAGCGAAAGGAGGAACAAAAATGTTTGACAGCATAGATAGAAAAAAAATTAATTGGTCCCCAACTATTGATTATGACAAATGTATCGGTTGTGGTCAATGTTTTGATTTCTGTCATAATGGTGTTTATGAATGGAATGCAGACAAAAATAAACCTAAAGTGGTCAACCCATACAACTGTGTCTTAGGTTGTTCAAGTTGTGCAAAATTATGTGACCAAGGTGCAATAAGTTTTCCTACAATGGAAGAGTTAAAGAAAATGATTGCTGAAGCAAGTAAAAAATAAAATTATACTAAGAGAAAGGAGGAATAAAAAATATGAGTAAGCCAAGATTTATAATGTGTATATGCACAGGTCAATGCCCAGGGTTTGCAAGTTTGAACCTCTGAAAACTAATAAATTATGTCCGAGGTGAACTTGATGTAGAATATGCAATTGTTCATCCGCAACTATGTGTTGATGATGGTGATAGGTTTATAAAAGATTACATAAAACCTGGTATAAAATATGTTACTGGTGCTTGTGACCCAAAAATGCAAAGGAAGATGTTCAAAGATGCTTTTGCAGAAGTTGGTGCAAATTATGATGAACAGGTTATTTCTTTAGACTTGTGGAATATGTCAACACAAGATGCAATGAAAAAAGTTGCTGAAGCAATAAGTTCAATACAAAAATAGTAATTAGTACCACGCTACACAATACAGCAATTGAATTTTTTGCTATTCTACTATTATGTGGATAAAAAGGTGAGATTATGAAAAACAATCGTGATTTTTATACTGGTTTACCAAGAAAAGAAATCGATTGGTTCCCAAGAATAGACAAAATAAAATGTAAACCAGAAGAATGTGGATTTTTATGTGTAAAATACTGCCCTTTTGGCGTTTTTTCTAAAGAAGGTGTTGATGGCAAATCTAAAGTTTCTGTTTCTCAACCTTATGAATGTAATGTTGGTGACGAGTCCTGTAAATTTCAATGTCCTTTTGGCGCAATAAGTTTTCCAAGCAGGGAAGAGTTGAAAGAAATGTTACGAATAGTGCGAGCAAAATATCAAAAATAAGTTTGCTGTAAGGTTATATAAAATAAATTTCATTATGTGGAGGAATAGATGAAAATAAAAATAGTATTAAATAGCGGGTTAGCAACTTGTTGTTCAAGTTATCCAGCAGAATTTGTACGTGATATAGTTAAAACTTGGCTCACTGAAACAGATGAAGTTGGAGTTATAGATAAAAAAGAAGATAAAAATTTTGTGCCTGACAGTATAGTTTCTCTTGCTGAAGAGTATTTTGGTGGAGCAGTTTATCCAGTAGTTTATATTGACGATGTTTTAGTAGCACTTGGTGACATTCCAGATAAAGATACATTGTTAATAATGGCTAAAGAACCAAGTAAGTATGCTGTTAAAGAAGAACATATATTAAATGCTGCTGAAAAACAAGGATTGTTAAAAAGAAAATGAAAGAAATACTAAAGATTGAGAAAGTTTCATTAAATTTAAATGGTAGACAGATTTTAAAAGATTTGTCTATCTCAGTTAGAGAAGGTGATATACATTCTATTCTTGGGACAAATGCTGCCGGTAAATCAAGTTTAGCATATCTTATTATGGGATGTAGTGGTTACAAACCACAAAGTGGAAAAATTTATTTTTTAGGAAAAGATATTACAGAACTTTCTATTTCAGAAAGAGCAAAATTTAGGAATCACACTTGCTTGGCAGGAACCTGCAAGGTTTGAAGGATTAACTGTAAAAGATTATATCTCTGTTGGTATGAAAGAAAAAGACGATTCTTTAATTGAAGAAGCATTAAATTATGTTCTGCTTAATCCTAAGGTTTATCTTAATAGACCTGTAGACAAAACATTAAGTGGTGGTGAAAGAAAACGTATTGAACTTGCAGCAGTTTTTGCAATGAAACCAAAACTTGCTATTTTGGATGAACCAGATTCTGGAATTGATATTTTAGCTCTTGATAACATTGTTGGATTGATAAAAAAATTAAAAGAAAACGGGACAACAGTCCTTTTAATTACACATAGAGAAGAAGTTGCAGAAATTGCTGATAGGACAACTTTGATATGTTCAGGATATGTTGTAAAAGAAGGAACACCACAAGAGGTTGGGATGTATTTTAAAGAAAAATGTATCCCTTGTGAAACACATACACCAAATTTTGAAGATAAATAATTGTAGCGATGTGATTTATCACATTGTCAATAATTATAAATTGTATTTTTTATAAAAGGGCAAAAAATATGAGCGATTTTGAATTATTATTAAAATTGTATGAATTGGCGAATATAGATACTTCACAGATTAAAAATTTAAAAGTATCTTATTTAGTTGTTCACAAGAACAAAGTTGTTGGTTCGCATTTTGTTGATGGCTTAGTTGTTGAACCAAAGGAAACATCTACAGGAGTGGAGATAAACTTCAGAGTTTTAAAAGGTGTAAAAATAGAAAATCCTATACATCTATGTTTTGGTGTTTTACCAGAAGAAGGACTTCAGGAAATAAAAATTAACGCAAAAATAGAAGATGGTGCAAAGATAAAAATTTTGTCTCATTGTACATTCCCAAATGCTAAAAAAGTTGTCCACAAGATGGATGCTGTAGTAGAAATCGGAGATGATGCATACTATGAATATGAAGAAGTTCATACTCATAGTGATTACGGTGGGATTGAAGTTATTCCTAAAGCAAAAGTTTATGTTGGCAAAAACAGTCAATATATAACACATTTCACTTTGATTAAAGGACGAGTTGGTATATTTGATCTTGATTACGAGGTTCATGTAAAAGATTATTCAAGTTTAGTAATGGATGCAAAGATTTATGGATTAAAAGAAGATAAAATTAAATTGAGAGAAGCAGGATTTTTAGAAGGTGTCAGTTCAAAAGGTTTGATAAAAAGTAGGGTTGCAGTAAGAGATAAAGCAATAAGTGAGATAATTAGTGAAATTACTGCATCTGCTAAAGATGCCCGTGGCCATGTTGATTGTACAGAGATTATCCAGGGAGAAGCACAAGCAAAAGCTATACCTATAGTTAATGTGTTAAACGAATTTGCACGAGTCACACATGAAGCTTCAATTGGTAGAGTTGACAAAACACAGATTGAGACACTTATGGCAAGAGGTTTGTCTGAAGAAGAAGCGATTGATATTATAATTAAAGGAATGTTTAAATAGGGTTCTGGGAACTAGAAATGGTGTTCTTTGAAATACAAAAAATAGTCATAGTTGTCAATATTAGATAATATTAGTAATAATCTCCTTGCGATAGGTATAGATATATGGTTAAGCAATGATGATAAATTGT
>Ga0080004_1116092_pt1 | contig 55970 bp, 57 predicted proteins | sample WasSprMetagenome_FD_69207 | JGI IMG/M metagenome (GOLD analysis project Ga0080004, IMG submission 69207) | Sulfidic aquatic microbial communities from Washburn Spring, Yellowstone National Park, USA - WS (SPADES assembly) (version 2) | ecosystem: Environmental > Aquatic > Thermal springs > Hot...
TTCCTTTGAGCATTAGCTATAGCACATAAAGCTAATGTTGTTTTGCCCGAAGACTCTTGCCCAAATATCTCTGAGATCCTACCTCTTGGAAATCCCCCAACACCTAAAGCTAAATCTAAAGTTAAACTACCCGTAGATATGGTTTCCACTTGTAACTTTTCATATTGACCTAATTTCATTATACTACCTTTTCCAAATTCTTTTTCTATTTGTAAAATAACACTTTTTAAAATAGATTCCTTATTTTTTTCTTTTAATTCATCCATAGGATTTTTATAATAGTTAGCTGAAGTATTTTTATTCCGCTCTTTCAGCAAGCGGAAATTAATACCTAAAAATTAAGAAAATTTTTTAAAAGCTACAACTACATTATGCCCACCAAAACCAAACGAATTTTTCAAAGCTATATTAATCTCTCTTGATACTGCCTTATTAGGAGTATAATTTAAATCACATTCAGGATCAGGAGTTGAATAATTAATAGTAGGGGGAATAACTTTATTATAGATAGCTAAAACTGTAGCAATACTTTCAATAGCTCCAGCAGCACCTAAAGTATGACCTATCATCGATTTTATCGAACTTATATTAATTTTATAAGCTCTATCCTTTAAAACCTCTTTTATAGCTTTAGTTTCTGTTTTATCATTATAAGGAGTAGAAGTTCCATGAGCATTTACATAATCTATTTGCTCAATATCTATACCATTTATAGCTGATTTAATAGCTTGTTTAATAGAAGTAGCTTCAGGATCAGGTGCAGTTATATGATAAGCATCACAAGTATGAGAATACCCAATAATTTCAGCATATATTTTAGCATCCCTTTTAATAGCAGAAGCTAAAGATTCTAATATAATAGTTCCAGCTCCTTCAGAAATAACAAATCCATCCCTATTCAGATCAAAAGGTCTACTAGCAGTATTAGGATCAGGGTTTTTAGACAAAGCACCCATATTTTCAAATCCGGCAATAGCCATATTAGTAATAGGAGCTTCTGAACCTACTACTATAGCAACATCTACTAAACCGTTCCTAACTGCTAAATATCCTTCACCTAAAGCATGTAATGAACTAGAACATGCACTAACATAAGTCAAATTAGGACCTCTTACATTATAAATAATCCCAATCCAACCAGCTAAAATATTAACTATCATCTTAGGTACAAAAAATGGTGATACCTTAGAATTACCGCTATTTAAATATATTAAAGTTTGCTCTTCAAAGGTTTCAATCCCCCCAATCCCCGAACCTACAAAAACACCTATTCTAAAAGGATCATAGTTATTTAAATTAATTTCGGAATCTTTTAAAGCTAATTCAGCAGCAGCTACACCATAATGAGAATACCTGTCCATCTTTCTTATATGTTTTTTATCAATATAATTAGAAGGATCAAAAGAATTAGGTACTAACCCCGCTATCTTTGTTTTAAAATTATCAGTGTTAATCCTTGTATTAATAGTTATCCCATTTTTTCCATTAATTAAATTATTCCAAAATTCATTTATATTTAGTCCCAATGGAGAAATAACACCTAATCCTGTAATAACTACCCTATTGTTCATAATAAATTAAGGGTGGGTGAGGGGATTTGAACCCCCGACCCGTGGATCCACAGTCCACTGCTCTAACCGCTGAGCTACACCCACCATTATTATAATAAATCCTTATAATATCTGTAATTTAGTTAATGATTGTCTATGGCCTCTTTTTCTTCTATATCTTTTTTTAGCAGTGTATTTAAAAATAGTAACTTTATCTCCTTTAAATTGTTCTAAAACCTTTGCTTTTAATTTTATATCTAAATAAGGTTTTCCTATTTTTAATTCATTGTTATCATAATAAAGCAAAACCTTATCTAATTCTATTTCATCTCCTTCTTTAGCATCTATTTTCTCAGTTATTATAATATCATTTTTATTAACTTTATATTGATGACCTTTAATTTCAACTATAGCTAACATTTTATCTTTGCCTCCTTTTTATCACTCTCTATTTTATTTAGCAGCAGCTAATTTAATCTGAAGTCCATATTTTTTTAAACATCTAGAACAAATTCTTATATAACTATCATTTATTTTTACTCTTCTTAAATTAGGAAACCATTTCCTTTTAGTATGTCTATTAGAATGACTTACTTTATAACCAGTAATACTACCTTTTAAACATATCTCACATACTCTCGACATTATAAACACCTTCCTTTTTCATTACATTTTTATTAAATTTATTAATCAGTTATTACTTCTAATTCAGATGGCAATTCTTGTCCTGGTTTAATTCCAAGAGATCTGATCTTTATACTAAGATCATGAGGAACTTCTGCATATTCTAAAGCAGTTTCTAAAGAAATTAACCCTTTAGCATACAATTTAATTAAAGAAATATCAAAAGATTGCATTCCATCTCCAATAAACTGATCTATCTCAGCTTTCATTTGCTTAAAATTAAAATCAATCATTAATTCCTGCATCCGAGCATTATTTATAAGTATCTCAACTACAGGCAATCTACCTCCTTTTAAAGAAGGTATCAATTTTTGACTCACTATTGCCACCAAATTAGAAGCTAAATAATTAACTATCTCTTTGTGATGCTGTTGTTCAAAAAATTGTAAGATTCTTATAATAGCATTAACAGTATTAGGTGAATGTAAGGTAGTTAGTATTAAATGTCCTGTTTCAGCAAGCTGTAATATACTATTAGCAGTTTCCTTATCACGAGTTTCACCAACCATTATTATATCTGGAGTTTGTCGAACTACATTTTTTAAAGCATCAGCAAAACTATTAGTATCTATCCCTATTTCCCTCTGAGAAACTATAGAATTAATATCTTCTATCACATATTCAATAGGATCCTCAATAGTAACTATATGCTTTTTGAAATTTTTATTAATATAGTTAAGCAAACTAGCTAAAGTAGTAGATTTACCTGTACCCGTAGGTCCACAAACTATAATTAATCCCTTCTTTTTTAGTACAAATTTTTTTAAAATAGAAGGTAAATTCAGTTCCTTAAGATCAGGAATATCTCCACTTATTCTTCTTATAACTAAAGCAATATAACCCTTATTTTTATAAAAATTAATCCTAAATCTATCCTTTATTTGGATATTAGGTATGGAATAAATTATATTCAATTCAGGATTTACTTCAAATTGTTTTTTCTGGGAAACAGTAACTATAAGTTCAAAGATATTTTCAGTAAAATCAGGTTTTATATCTTCAAATTCAATAGGATATAAATTATCTTCTATTCTTAAAATAGGTTTATTAAAAGGTTTAATATACAAATCAGAAGCTTTATTGGTAACCATTAATTTAAGCAATTCATTAAATATAGTTTCGATCATTTAAGATATTGAAAGCCGGTGAGGGGATTTGAACCCCTGACCTGGTGATTACAAATCACCTGCTCTGCCGCTGAGCTACACCGGCAATACCTACTATTTACTACTAATTATTTTATTCTACAACTAAATTTAATATACCTTCTTTTTATATATAATATTAACCCAAAGGTTTAATAAAATTAATTAAGCCAATCTTATCTATCTCAAATATATGAGTTTTAGAACTATGCCCACATAATCTACAACCATCTATTCTAAAAGTTCTAACAACTTGTCCTATCTCTTTTTCATATATTTTCTTTTCATAAGGACTAGAAACAATAATCTTAGATAAAACAATATTACAATCAGCAATATGAGAAATAGCCATTCCACCTGCAGATTTCGAGCTAAATGGACTATCCTCTCTTTTTTGGGAAATCAAAAAAGCAGTTAAATTTAAATTCTTACAAAATTGAAAAATCCTTCTAACAATGTACCTTGCCATTACCTCCTTACTTTCATAAAACCCCGTTAAGGAATCAAAAACTATCACCCCATTTTTATAATCCGATCTTAACTCATAATATAAATTCTTTAAAAATTCATCAATATTATTTACTAAGTTATACTTAAAAGTTAAATCAATTACTTTAATATTAGCTTTTACCTTCTCAAAATCAAGGTTCAATAACAAAGAAATTCTTTTTAAGGAATATGAAACATATTTTAAAGGATTTTCAGTAGATATATAAACTCCTTTTATATTCTTAAAGGCATTAACAACTAAAGCAGTTTGAACCAATAAAGATTTCCCTGTATCAGCTTCGCCTGTTATATTTATAACAGATCCCTTAGGATACCCATTAACAGATTTTAATACAGGTTTTGAATTTTCTATTAGTGTATAATAAAATAGCTTATTAATATATTCATTACCACTATCTATTCCCTGAATAATTATATTTTCCTCAGTAAGATCTTCTAATAAATTACTCCCTTTATTGAATTTACTATCATTATAATCTTTTGTCTTATTATTTAGCATATTAATATATATATATTTTTTTTAAAATAATTTATTTTTAAATAATTTATTTATCGATACTAGAATTAATTAAAGCGAATTCAAAAATCTGTTTTTTTAATTCCTCATCTATAGTTTCAAACTCTAAGAAAGTTTCAAATTTCTTTTTCTCTAATTGCTTAGAATTAACTACCTTAGCTTTAAATTTATCCCCCTTTTTATCGACATACTCCTTATAAGGTATTTTAACAATAATTTCTAAGATAGTACCATTAGGTATAGGAATAGCAGTAAACAAAGATAAACCATTAGATAATATTTTATAAGTTTTTCCTTTTTGAGAATGAGGAACTCCTAAAGCGTTATATTCTATATCCAATTCAGCTTCAATATCTAAATTTTTCAATAATTCGCTAATTTTTCCTAAATTTTTTTCTTTTATATTCTTAGGTTTCTCTAAATCTAGTTCTTTATTATGCTCATTAATATCCTTAATAATAGTTTCAAAATTAAAAATATATAAATTATCTTTAATAGGTTCTAATATAGAACATTCTAATTTTTTACCATTAACAATACCTAAACCCTTTGCTAAAAATTGAGATAAATTGGGAACAAAAACTTTAAAATCCTGCTTAGAATTATTTACAATAATCCCATAGATGTAATCCCATTTTTCACCTTCTATAACTGTTAACCTAACTAAGTCTTCTTCTAAATATTTTAATGACGGTTTAGAAAAAGGTAGAAACATCCTTATTCACCTCCAAATTTTATTAATATATCTTTTATTATCTTTGTAGTAGAAATATTTTCAACAAATACTAAAGTCTTAAAAGATATATTATATTTATAAATAATATCTAATTCAGGAATTTCTTTATCTTTATAATCTCCGCCTTTAAATACAATATCAGGTAAAATATACTCAATTAAATTAACAGGAGTAGATTCATTGAAAAAAGTAACAAAATCTACACTTTCTAAAGAAGCTACAACATACATCCTATCTTCTAAAATATTTACAGGTTTATTAACTCCTTTTATTAATTTAACACTTTCATCACTATTTAAAGCAACAATCAATATATCGCAATATTTTTTAGCTTCGTTTAAATAAGATACATGACCCTTATGTAATATATCAAAACATCCATTAGTAAAACCTATTATTTTAGAAAAAGATCTATATCTCTCTACTACTTTTTTAAGGTTATACCAATTAAAGTATATTTTTTCCTCTATATTTCTCATAATCTATTTCCCCCATTTTTATATTTATTCATTTATCCCTAATTTTAGAAATCTATTTTTATAATTAGTTTTATAGAGGAACTCAAGCGAACGAAAAATATCAATGGGCTTAACAGGATTAGTAAAAGGTTTAGAAACAGCAATAGATCCCGCTAAATTAGCTAAAAAAGCACTTTTTATAACGTTTTTAGAATAATATTTAAATACTCCATAAATAGAAGCTACATTATCCCCTGCTCCTACTACATCAAACACCTCTTGCTTAATAGAATCTACCCATATATTATAATCCCTATTAAAAACACTTAACCCTAAATTTCCTAAAGTTATAACAATATCATTAATACCTAGATTTTTGTTTAATTTAAGATCTTTTAGAAATTTTATAATTAAATCAGTATTAAATTTAATATTAAAATTAAAATTAGAAAGACTAAAAATCTCGCCTGCCTCTTTTTTATTAACTGATAAAAAATCAATTTTATTGAAAATAGTAAAATATTTAAAATTATTAGGTTTAGGGCAAACTACAATAAATTTACTTTCGAAACTTTCATTAAATAATTTAGCAAAAAACTCAACAGTTTCCTTATTAAATAAATTTTTATTATAATCTATAAAGAAAATAATATCAAAATCACTAAAATTTAAGAGTTTTAAATTACTATACAAATTTGAATAATCACTAAAATTATAATTAGTATCTTCTCTATCTACTCTAACAATATGCTGATTATTATAAGCAATAATTCTGGTTTTAACAATAGTAGTTTTATTAGTTTTAATAAGATTGTAATTAATTCTTCTTTTTCTAAGTAAAGATATTAAATTTTTGAAAAAAATGTCATTACCAACAAATCCGATTAAATGAATAAAACGTGAATAATAAGATAAAATTTTGGCTACATTAGCAGCTCCTCCTAATTCCACCCATTCCTTAAATACTTTAACAACAGGTACTGGAGCTTCCGGAGAAATCCTTTCCACTTCACCCTTTATCCATCTATCTAACATCACATCCCCAATAACCAATATCCTCTTAGATCTTATAAAGTTTAAAAATTCTTTAAAATCATCCATAATTTCACCATAAAAGCTTTTATCAAAGTATTGAAAAACCTTATTATTATCTCTTTGGTCAATATTTTTATAAGGAATTATATCATGATTTATAGTATTTATTTTTTTAATGCCTTCCATTCAAATAATCCCCCATCATAAATTAACACATCATTATATCTCATATAAACTTTAATTACAAAAAACATAAATAAACTATTTTTCAGATCATAAGAATACAAAATTATCTTATCAGTTTTATTTACATTATATCCAGCTAAATAACTACCTAATACATATCTATCTTTATTAAAATTAACTTTTAAACTAATACTATTAGGTATTAATTCATCTTTATTAAAAATTAAGTCCCTATAAACAAAAACCAATTTATATCCTGAATCCACTTTCTTTTCTAGTTCTTGATAATTTATAAAATAATTCTTTAGATAATTTTTAGTTAAATTAATAGATAAATATCCTTTATTTTTTACATAATCGATTTTAGAAGAAATATAATTAGATGATATATTTTCAAAAGGATTTTCTATTATATAGATATTATTAACCCTAAGCATATAAAGTAAAGAAGCTAACACAAAAATATCAAAATCCCTATCTAAATAATCATTAGAATAACCATAAATAAAAAAGTTATTGTATTTATTTAATCCCATCCTCTCTAAATCATAAATTAAATTTTCTATGTTTCTTAATCTATCAGGTATTCCATTATAAGTAAAAAAAATATTATCAATATTAAAATATAAAGCATTAACTAAATGATTTTTCATATAACTATTAAAATCTCTTATATCTATTATATTTTTTCTTTCATTATAAAAGTAATTTTCAATATAATAATTAATATTAATAAAGCTAACCTTAGTATTAGTATCCAAGATATTACTAAATTTTTGATTTCCCTCTATATTTTTAGAACAAAGACCATTTAGCATAAAAAAAGCTAATGAAATTAGAAATATTAGTTTATAAAATTTCATATTTTCACCTCTTTATATAAATTCTAATCAAATTCTAATTTCTTTATCAATTTTTACAGGATTATTTTTATCACTTACCAATATATAGTTTTCTAAACCTGAAATCTTTTCCTTTAATAAATTATAATTTAAATTATCCTCAAAGTTATCAATTTTAGCTAAATAAATTAAAGATTTTTTTAAACTAGTAATATCAATAGGTTCTTCATTTTTTAAAAATTTTTCAAGATCTATTACCTTAAATTTCACTTCATTAGCTAATAAATATTTAAATAATGAATTAATTTTTTCTACAAATTCTTCAGTTAATTTATAATTATTTATAATGAAGAAAGTATAATTAGCTTCATAAACAGCTTTTTGTTTAACAACCAATTTACCAGTTTTAGCCCAATGTTTCCAAGCTATTTTTTTTACATCATCTAAGTAATAAGGTCTTATAGAAAAGAACTCACCTTCCTCAGATAATTTATAAAATATAGAAGAAATATTACCAATATTATTAACTATAACATCATAATAACTAATATTAGCATAATTAGGATAAATATAAAATTCAAAAGGTAAATCAAACTCCTTAGAAACATTTAATGGTTCAAATAAGAAAGAATTAATTAACAAAATAGATATATTATTTAAGTATCCTCTTTTTATAGCTTTAACATTTAATTTTTTTTCAATCTTAGAATAAGGGGGAATATAATAAATTATATTATCTTCATTCAATAAAACTAAATAATCATTATTTATACTAATTTTCAAAAAAAAATGGGAAAAATAGAATCATTATATATAACAAATTTAATATTAAACTCACCATTTTTAAAAACGTCAATAGTATTGGAATATAAACCAATTATTTTTAAATTACTTAAAGCAACTTTAGGATAAAAGTAAGATAAAATTAAAATCAAACTTAATAAAACAAAAATCAAGTAAGTAAATAAAGATCCACTATTAATAGCAATAATAAAAAGAACACCATTTATGATCCATAAATAAAAATAATCTATTTTTTTCATAATTATTTAATTATTTTTTCTAGGGGATTTGAAAGGGATAGAAGCAATTAGAGCTATTTTCTTATCATGAGTTTTTATTTGGAAATCCATGGATTCTACATCTATATCATTATATTTAGATATAACATTTATTAAATCTTCTTTCACTTTTTCAATTGTTTTATTGTTAGTTTGATTTCTATCTTGTACAATAACTAATTGTAATCTTTCTTTAGCTATTTTAGAGGAACTTACTTTATAATCCTTCTTAAAGAAATTTATTATTTCTTGTAACCATTCAGGTAATGCCATAAGAAATCCCCCTATTTCACAATTTTTTCCTTATCCCAACTAAACTAGCTATCTTTTCAATTAAATTAGAATCATTAAACGGATTTTCTATACTAACAGAAGGATCAACTAACCTTTTAGCAATATTAATAAAATATTTAGCTAAAGGTTTAGATTTATTTAAAACCACAGGTTCCCCATGATTAGTAGAAATAGTTATATACTCATCATCAGGAATAATACCTAATAAATCTATTTTTAAAGTTTCCAAGATATCTTCAACAGACAACATCTGAGATTTCTTTACCATATGCTTCTTTAATCTATTAATAACTAATTTAGGAGAAAACCTTTCTAAAGATTCTAAAGTAGCAATAACTCTATCAGCATCTCTAATAGAAGATAAATCAGGGGTAGTAACAACAATAGCTTCATCAGCAGCATAAACCGACATCTTAAAACCATGTTCAATTCCTGCAGGGCAATCTATAAAAATAAAATCAAAGTCATTTTTTATTTCTTGGATAACATTTTTAAAAGCTTGAGGTTCTATATCTTCCTTTTGTTTAGTTTGAGGTGCAGGTAATAAGTATAAACTTCCTTGATTAAATCTTTTATCTTTAATAAGAGCTTGTTTATAACTTCTACAACGCCCCTCTATAACATCTGAAACATCAAATATTATTTTATTCTCCAAACCTAAAACCAAATCCAAATTTCTTAATCCTACATCAGCATCAACCAATACTACTTTATATCCTAACAAAGCTAAAGCTGCTCCTATATTTGCAGTAACAGTAGTTTTACCTACTCCCCCTTTACCTGAAGTAACTACATAAGCTTTAACCTCTTCTTTCATTTCTCTATCAACCCCTTTTAATATTCTTAATCTTTAATAATTTCCATAACAATTGAGGAATTAACAACCTTAAATAATACATTTTTTAATTCTTTTTTTTTATTTTTTAGTAATTCCTCATTATATTCTCCAACTAAGTTAGCTATTCTAATAGTAGAACTATTAAAATTTAAAGCAAATATACATGCATTGTAATTATTAGGATACCCAGCATGTGCTATTCCCATAAGTTTACCTAATACTATTATATTATTTTCACTCCTTACCTCAGATCCAGGATTTATATTCCCTATTATTAATATGCTTCTTCTATCTTCTATATAATTGCCACTTCTTAATGTCTTATTAATTATTAAAATATCAGAATCATTTAAATTAGTTAAATTATCTATATTTAAATTTTTATTACTTCCTTTAGATAGTTCTTGTAAATTTTTTTCAAAATTGTTAAAATTTTTAATATTATCTACAGCAGTTACTTTAGTTTTTGGAATTAATTTATTATTAGTATTAATAATAGATGGCGCATCTATAGGGATCCCATAACTAACTGAGATCATCTTAGTTATGGGGTTATTACTTCTAATAGTATCTATATTAATACCTAAATTATAAAAAGAAAAAATAATATTCTTAAATTCTGATTCATTCACTCCCAAATCTCCCAAATCTAATATTACATTATTGCCATCTAAAATTTCCGAAAGTCCTTTATTAAACAATTCTTTTAATTTTAAATTAATAGATTCCAAATTAATATCAGATATTTTAAATATAATTTTTCCTTTTTCCTGTTTTAAACTAATAGACATATATAAAACTCCGTGAACCACTCCACCTTATAGAAAGCTTATAGAAAGTAGAACTTCTTGTTTTTTAAAAGATTTTCACTCCTTTATAAGCTTAGTTTTAGCCATCCAAACCCTATAGATTTACATTTACATCATCACACTTTAGCAAACTAATACCATCTTTAATCCCTATAAACATTTCTCTAAAACTTGTTGAAATCCTTTAATTCATTACTCTTTTATTATAGTAAATATTTATCAACTTTTTATAAATTCATCTCCACCTTATAGAAGTTAGATACTTCGTTTTAGTTAAAGCATTAAAAAAATTGACAAAAGTCAATATTGGATTTTTGTTTTTTTGTTTATAAATTATGCTTTTTGTTTGGTAATACTGAATCTGTCGATCCCCCCCAGAAAAAGTTTAGCTTACCCATAGGGGAATTGAAAGCTAGCATTCCCTTGGTGCTAATACCATTCCCAAAATAGTTTAGCTTACCCATAGGGGAATTGAAAGTTAGTTAAAATAGAAAGTAAAAATAAGTGGTTTATTAATAAAATTTGTAAGTATAATATTTTTAGCAGGCCACCTTTTTAAGATTTCTTCTATTAATTGTATTAATTTAGTAGCCCTTTTAAAGCAATTTTCTTGAGCTAATAATTCCTGCTTAATAGAAGGTTTAATTCTTATTATAGAAGCTAATAAATCAGTTAAAGTACATAAATCTTTTTTATATAAATTTTCATAATACGAATCTATATTTAATACTCCAATATAATTTTTGGCAACATTTAACAATTTTAGTTTTATTTCATCTTCATTCCCTTGTAGTTTTTGCTCTTCTAATATTTTAAAATTAGAAGAATAAGGATAAATATCTTCAAAATTAACCTCAAAAACTTTGACTCTTTTAAAAGCTTTTAATTGTATGATAAAGGTATTAGCATATAGTTTTTGGACGCTAATTACCTCACATAAACAACCATAATCATAAAAACTAAACCTATCTTTTTCATCTTTAACCAATAAACTAATAAATCTCCAATTATGAGTTATATTATTAGCTAATTTTTCATCATTAAGTACTAATCCTACTATATTCCCCGGAAATAAAACTATATTTGTTAAAGGAAGAATATATAACTTTTCCATAAACCATTATAAAACTTTTTATATAACTCTCTCAATATTAATTTCAATAAAAATATTTTATATCCTTTTTTATAAGAGGTATTTTTGATGATATATTATCTCTTATTCTTAGCTCTATTTTTTTTAATGAATTCTCTTACTTTAGTTTCAAGATTTTCATTAGTTAAATAGCTTATGTACAGGGAATTACTTTTAATTACAATATTTTCAAGCCTTTCGTATTTGCTTAATATTTTTTGTTTAAAAATTTGTCTTATTTTTTCATTTGATAATTCAAAAGTTCTAACTTTTTTAGTTATAGGATCTAATAAAGTTACACTTCCTATTATAGGTAAATCAAATTCAGTAGGATCGCCTATTTTTATTAAAAATAATTCATTATTCTTTTTTACAAAATAATTTAAAAGCAAAGTAATCTTATTAATACTATTATCATCGATATCAATAAAATCAGAAATAAAAAACAAAATAGAAGTTCTTTTTAAAGATTGATTAACCCTCATTAATAATTGTATTATATTATTACCTGCTCCCAAATATTTTTCTTTACTATTTATAAAATCTTTATAAATATTAGTTAAAAAATGCAATATTTTATAACTATTTCCTAAATTCCTAGATGGTTTAAAATAAGAAAATTCATTTTTAAAAGAAATAAAAGCACCCAAGCGTTCGTTTAAAGAATAAGATAAATTAATAATAAATGCAACCAATTCTATTAATAACTCTATTTTCAATTTATCTTTGGTACCAAAAAACAAGGTAGAGCTTAAATCTATACAAGTAAATATAGGGATCTCTCTTTCTTCTTGAAAATTCCTTACAAATAATTGGTTATATCTAGCACTAACATTCCAATCTATATATCTTGGGTCATCACCTGGTATATATTCCCTTACGTCAATAAATTCAATTCCACTACCCTTAAATATTGATCTATTACTTCCAAATATTAGTCTATTACTGTATTTCTTTGTAAGTTTTAAGTAAAAATTAGGTAAGTTATTCAAAAAGTTTAATGAAAAATTATTTAACATAAAAATAACCTCTTTTTACTAATTTATTTTAAATTTTTAAAATTCCTTTTTAAATTATTTTTTTTTAAAAAAGGTTAAAAATAACTGAATGTAGAATATTAGTATATAGGTAATTAAATTTTAGTTAAAGCAAAAAACAAAAGGTGATATCTATGAAAGAATTAACTTTAGTATATAATAAAACAGATTATATAATATTAAGAGCATTAAATGCAAATCCGCTATCCTATTGGGATATTTTATTTATTTCATTTGAAAATAGTATAAATACAATCAATTCCCTACAAAAATTACTTAAAGATGATTTAATTAGGTATGAAAATAATTTATTCTATTTAACAGAAAAAGGGAAAAACTTAATAAAAAATTCATTAAAAATAGAATATCAAAATGTAAAATGTAAAGAATGTGAAGGCAAAGGAATTAAAATAACTAATTATTTTGAAAATGTTTTAAAAAAATTTTTAGAAATTACAAAAGATAGACCAAATGCAATACCTGAATTTGATCAAGGAATAGTTGAAGAAAAAACACTTATTTCCAGAGTAATTTTCATGTATTACAAAGGAGACATTGAAAATAAAGATATAGTATTAATAGGAGATGATGATTTAACTTCTATTATATTATCTTTATCTAATTTACCTAAGAAAATATTAGTTTTAGAAGCTGATAAAAGATTAGTAGACTATATTAATAAAAAAGCAAAAGAGCAAAATCTAAATAACTTAGAAGCAGTAGTATATAATGTAGAAGATCCAGTTAATGAAGAATTTTTAAACAAATTTGATACATTCTTAACCGACCCCGTTGAAACAATAGAAGGGTTAACACTATTTATATCTCGTGGAGTTAGCATGTTAAAAGAAGAAGGAGTAGTGTATTTTGGGTTAACTCATTTGGAAGCGTCTTATAAAAAGTGGCATAAAATTCATTCTAACTTATATTCAATGAACTTAGTAATAACTGATTTAATAGATAAATTCCAATTATATGATTTAAATCCTGAAGATATAGTAAGTAAAGGTTATAAAGTATATACCGAAGCTATTAATAAATTAGGAATTAATCTAAATAAACCAGAAAAACCTTGGTATAATTCTGCTTTCCATAGACTAATCCTAATAGATAAACCTAACCCATATTATCCTTATAATAAACAAGTTAAATTAGAAAGAAAATTATATTATGATGATGAAGCTTATGTAACTCTTTACTAATTTTTTTACACTAAATATCGAATTACTAATATAGAGTTTAAAATGAATAAAAATTAAGTCTTTAAAAATAGTGAAATTAGATCTTATATATAAATAACTTGATATCCTAAAAATCTCTTTACAAAACTTTGCTTTTTAAAGAGTATATTTTTAGAATCAGGGGGTAGGCATAAAAAGATGACAAATGTTTCTTTACCAAAAACAGATTTTATATTTCAACATAAATTAGATTTACAAGAAATAATTAAAATATTATACCTAAAAGATATAAAAAAATTAATTGAATATAACGTTAACAATGAAAATATCAATTTGTTTATATTAGGATTTAGCAGATTAGGGGGTTTTTTACATATGAAAATAGATGAATTTTTATTTAAAAACTTAGATTATATTAACAATTATGTTAATAATGTTTTATTAATAAGGTTTTACCAATTTTCTAATAATACTATTACAATAGGTAAGCTACAAAAAATAGATCAAGAAATAATTAATAAAAATAGAAATTATTTAATAGTTAGAAGAATAACAGGTGGTAAAGCAGTATATCATTTACCTAAAAAAGATCTAACTTTTAGCGTAATAGGCAATACTATTATATTTAGAAAAATTAATTTCAATAAAGAAAATATTTTAAATTTTATTCATAAATTTTTTAATAAAACAGTAAAAGATACTTTAAGTTTATTAAACATAAAATTATATTGTAATAAATTAGAGAACTTAATTATAGATGAAAATAACGAAAAAACAGATGAAAAATTAAAGAAGTTTGACTGTTTTGCTAATCCAATGTCATTTGAATTAACTTATAACAACAAAAAAATAGTTGGTAGTGCTATAAAAATAGCTAATAATAAATTTATTCTCCAAGCTAATATTAAATTATATTTAATAAATAATTCTTTAGCAAATCCAGATTTTATAAATAAATTTATTGAAAAATTTTATATTAATTTTTATGAAAATCTTAATAATAGCCTTAATTTGTTTTATTTTAATTCAATTTCATATTAAACATAATTATGTATGATTTCCTTTTTAGTATTTTATAATTCTCTTAATATTGAATATAACAAAGCTCAAAATTTCTATAATAACTTAAGTTTATATATAAACCAAAATAATAGTTTATTAAATAACATAAATAATGATGTAGATTTATTAGGGATATATGATATTATAAATGATAGTGAAAAATTTAATAACGATTTATTATTAAGAGAAGATTCAAAAATATTTTTAATTACCCTTGGTGGAGATGGAACATTATTTAATTCTTTATCTTTAATAAAAAAATCTTTAGTTAAAAAAAAAATTAAATCTAATTTAAATATTTTTGTATTTCCAATAAATTTTGGTAGTAAAGGTTTTTATTGTTTTTATGATAAAAACTATATAAATAATATTGATAATTTTGTGAATAAAATTTTAATTGATTATAATAATTCTATTTACTTAAAAGGATTTTTTATGAAACTAACAATAAGAGATATAGAAGAGTATTTTGTAGGGGACATAGTTATAAAAAGTAAAACTAATTATAAACCAGTTAAATTAAGATATTATATAAATGATTCTAATATATATATACAGGAATTATCAGATGGGTTATTAGTGTTTTCAAAATTTGGAACTACAGGATATTTCTTAGCATTAAATGGAATATTTATAGATTTAGATATAGATAATTTAATAGGAATAACTTTTATTGCACCACATTCTATTAAATATAAACCCCAAATTTTTAAAGATAAAAAAATATATATAGAAAATTTAGATAATAATGAATTAATAATAATCAAAGATGGGCAAATCTTAAATAATTTAATTTTCAATCCTAAAGAAACAATAAAAATTGAATTAGATAATTCCTATTTTTATTTGATGGGAAAAAACAATATATTTGATAAATGGTATAAAACATTTTACATATAATATTGTTAGTTATGATAAAAAAAATAAAAGATTTAAAAGATTTTTTTAATCTAAAGTTCTTACCTTTAAATACCAATTACTTATTTCAGCTAGATAGTTCCAAATTTTTTTTATTTTTTAATTTAGAATTATACAATATACAATTATTACTAAAATTGCAAAAAAAATTAGAGGAACTAAATAAAAGAGTTAATTTAATACCGATAATTTTTCATAAAGTAAAGAATTATGAAGATTATTTAGTATATGATTTAAATTATCCTACTTATATTTTATTTGATATATTTGAAATTGAGTTTTATAAAGACAATAAAAAATATATTCTTACAAATAAAAATTCTACTTTAGAAGTAAGTGATATTAATTTAAATTTAACCTTAAAGCCAGTAATTTTTGGTTTTAATAAAAATGAAGTATTTTTTCTTACAGAGGAAAACTTTGAAAATAATATTTGCAATAACTTATTTTTAATTAATAATTTTATTATCAATGAATATAATCAAAAAGATTATTATATATTAAGTAGGAAAAACATTGTAGAATTTAAACCAGAAGGAGATTTAATTTTAGTTTGTTTTTATAATAATTTAAGTAGTTATTTAGTTTTTTTTGATTTAGATTTTAATTTAAAAAAAATAATAGAATTTAAAAATGATTTTATATCATTCGATATTTTTTATTTAGATAATAAGGAATTTATCTTAGCAATCTACTCTTTATTAAATAAAAAATTAATTTTTTATAAATTACTAATAGAAAATAACCAAATTCAAATAATAAACCAAAAAGAATATAAATTAAAAATAGATGATATAATCCATGTAAGATTAACTAAAAATTTTATAATATTAAGTTCATTTAATAGAATTTATTTTTATAAAATAATTCCAGAATATATGCAATTATTTAATATTTTTGAAGATGTTAATTTATTTCTTTACAATGTTTCAGGATATAATATTTCATTTGAAAAGAGAATAATAGATGGTGAATGGAGAGAAACTATATGGGGTAATATAAAAGATATTACAATAAACGAAGATATTATATTTGTTAGCGATAATCAATACGCAGATATAAGATACCTAAATATAAATACAGGTAAAAGTTATCATCTTAAATTAAAAGGTTTAAACAATTATGAAAATATTAAAGGTAAAATTTTATCTATCTCTTTTTTAAAGGATTATAGCATACCCATTTTGTTTTTTATAGATTCATTATTTAAAAAAATAAGGTTTATTTATAAAGATTATGTTTATAGCTTATTTTATGATGAAGGAATATACAATTATTCAAAAATAAGAATTTATAATTATAAACTAAATAATTTCATTTTTTATAATACTAATTCAGCTATAAAAAAAATTAAAACTCCATACCTAAATTTATTAACTAATCAAAATTTTAATTTAACAGATATTATTCAAAAAGAGGAATTTAGCTTAATTTAGTAAAATTAAAAAATGGCAAAGGAGTTGATTTAAAATGTTATTAGATCAAGAAAAAGGCTTAAGTGAAATAATTAATTTTTTTAGAACAAATAACTTAACCTCAAATTATATAAATGATAATCTAATAGAGTTTTTACAAGCTAATATAAATAATAAATCGAAATTATTAAATAAAGTAAGAGATGATTTAAATTATCCTAATTTAGATGAGTTAACAGTTGTTAGACATTTTACTAATTTAAGTAGAAAAAACTGGGCAATAGATGTAGGTATCTATCCATTAGGTTCTTGTACAATGAAATATAATCCTAAAATAAATGAGTATATAGCTAAAGACAAGAGACTATTAAATTTACATCCTTTAGAAAATAAAGAAAATATTCAAGGGATTTTAAAAATATTGAAAAAATTAGAAAATTACCTAAAGGAATTAGTAGGAATGGATGAAGTTAGTTTATTACCAGCAGCAGGAGCGCATGGAGAATATACCGCTTTATTAATTGCTAAAAAATATTTTGAAAAAAAATACAAAGACAAAAATAGAAAAAGAATAGTATTAATCCCAGATAGTGCACATGGTACAAATCCCGCCTCAGCTACAATGGCTAATTTTGAAGTAAAAACTATAAGAAGTAATACTTTAGGACAAATTGATTTACAAGATTTAACAGATTATATTAATCAAAACAAAGAAAATATAGCTGTATTTATGATAACTAACCCAAATACATTGGGAATATATGAAAAAAATATAGAATTAATTACTAAAATATGTAAAGAAAATGATATATTAACATATTATGATGGTGCAAATTTTAATGCAATAATAGGTAAATTAAGACCTGGAGATATGGGGTTTGATATGTTACATCTTAATTTACATAAAACTTTTTCTACTCCTCATGGTTCAGGAGGCCCAGGTAGTGGTCCCATTGCTGTAAAAGAGTTTTTAGCTCCTTTTTTACCTATCCCCAGAATTTCACTAAAAAATAATGTATTTAACTTAGATTTTGATTATCCAGATAGTATAGGAATGATAAGAGATTTTTGGGGAAATATTTTAATTTTAATTAGAGCATTAAGTTACATATTAAGCTATGGGAATCAAATAAATAAAGTAGCCGAAAATAGTGTATTAAATGCTAATTACTTAAAATTAAGATTAAAAAATTATTTTGTAGATTTATATAAAGGTTTTTGCTGTCATGAATTTGTATTATCCGCTTCCAATTATAAATCAAAGGGGATAAAAGCCTTTGATATAGCTAAAAGGTTATTAGATTATAATGTACATCCTCCAACTGTTTATTTCCCATTAATTGTAGAGGAATGTTTAATGATAGAACCTACAGAAACAGAAAGTTTAGAAAGTTTAGATAATTTTGTAAAATCGTTTGAAAATATAATCAAAGAAATAGAAACAAATCCAGAAATATTAAAGGAAGCTCCATTAACTACTCCTGTTAAAAGAATAAATGATGCTTTAGCTTCAAGAGAACCTAAACCTACTATCAAATCCATTATTTATTAACAATTATTTAACCAATATTTATTTACTATTTATTCAATATCTTTAAAAAATTAAATAAATAAAGTAAATAGTAAGAAGTAGGGGTAGGAAAAATGAGTAAAATAAATAAAGTAAATAAAATAAAACTAAAAATTGATTTATATGTATTTATTCTAATATTATCATTTATAATATTTTATTTAAAAGATTATTCTCTTGCTAAATCAACAAATAGTAATTGTAATTGTATAAGAAGCTATTGTTTAAATAATTACTATCCTAATAACATATGCATTACATATAAGTATGTAGAATATAAAAGTAACGATACTAATTATAATCATCCAAATGCTCTTTATCCTATAAGAGCAGTTGAATTATATCCTATATATAATTCTAATACTTCAAGTAATTATATACTAAAGTATAAAACAATTTGCTACCCTTCCTATGTTTATTATAATCTTTTTTTTAATGATTATTACAAATCTTCAAATTCTATAAGCTTTAAATATTCAAATTCTTCAAGACATTCTAATTACTCAAATTATTCCAATTTTTATTATTCTAATTCTCAAAGTTATTCAACTTATTATTATAATTACTATGATCCTTATTATCTTTACCAAGATAATTATCCCATTAAAATACAGGTTAAAAAAATAGGATACTATGATTATAATACAGGAGAGTTTAAAGAAAGTAGTTTTTAACACAAATCCGCAAGAAGTCTCCATCTTCTGTAAAGTGGAGATGAATTGCGAAAGACGTGACAAGGTTCTTATTTTGGACTATACTAATAGATGTCCTGATAATCAAGGGATCTAGGGGTGGAACGACCCGAAGTAAAGCTTTTAAAGCCTGCTCTGGTGGATGACCGTATCCCTTAGGGGATACCTAAAAAGCCATCATGCTTTTAAGCAGGAAGCTCCACCTTCTATAAGGTGGATTAGTTCACTTAATTATATATGAAAAAAGGAATTTTATTATTAAGTTATGGAACTATTTATATTTTAGATGATATAGAAAGATACTATAGACATATCTTAAAAGGGAAAGAATTAACTAAAGAACTACTTGAAGAATTAAAAGAAAAATATATAAAAATAGGGGGAAAAAGTCCTCTAAATGATATATCTTTATCAATAGTTAAAAAACTTCAAACTGAATTAGATAAAAAATACCCTAATTTATATAAAGTTTATTTAGCTTTTAAACATATTAACCCTTATATAGAGGAAGTTGTAAAGCAAATGGAACAAGATAATATTACTGAATCTTATGCTATTATTTTATCCCCATATTATTCAAATTATAATATTAAAGATTATTTTGAAAGAACAAAAAGTGAAAAAATAAAATTTAATTACATATATGGTTATCACTTAAATGAATATTTAATTAATGGTTTTAAAGAAAGTATATTTAAAGTTTTAAAAAGTAATAATTTGAAAATAGATGATAAAGTTTTATTTTTATTCAGTTTTCATAGTTTACCTTATAGAATACTAAAACAAAATGATATTTATATTATTCAAATAAAAGAAATAGTAGAGAAATTAGTAAAAGAAATAGGTATAATTAAATATGCTATAGGTTATCAAAGTATTCCTAGTTATACTAAAGAAAAATGGTTAAGTCCTGATATATTAGAAATAGTAGAAGAAATAGATAATTCAATAGAAACTATTATAAGTTGTCCAATTGGGTTTATCAATGATCATTTAGAAGTTCTATATGACATTGATATAGTTTTAAAAGAAAACGTTTTAAAAAAAGGGATTAAATTTTATAGAATAGAATTATTAAATGATAGTGATATCTTTATAAAGTGTTTAATAAGTTTAATAGAAAAAATGGGGGGGTAAAAATGAAAAATAAAAATAAATTTCATCTTTATTTTTTAGCTATTTTTTCTTTCTTAGTTACAATTATATTTTCAATTATTTTTACTTATTCTGAAAGTAACAATATAGTGTTATATTATAAATTAGAAACTAATTATATTATGGATAATTTAAATTTAAAATCACCTCAAGATACAAAATTACCTGAGAATATTGAAAACAATAAAGAAGATATTAAAAATACATTAGATTTTTACATATCAGAAAATAAAATAAAAATTAATGCAATGGAATTATCAAATAATCAAATAGTAACAGATACAAGTATTATTATAGATGATAATAGCAACAAATCAAATATTTATATTATAGATAATATCCAAAAAGTTTACGCTATAATTCCCCAAGAAAATATAGATACTTTTCTAAGTTCAGGAAAACAAATAAAAGAAATAATAAATAATTCAACTATAAAAAAAGAAGGTAATGAAAAAGTCGGTAATTTAGTTTGCGAAAAATATTCTGTCTTTTATAATAATAAAAAATTAATAGAATTATATACACTAAATTATAAGAAATTAATTTCATCTAAAGATCAAGAAAATTTCAAAAAGTTATACTTGGAATCCAATTTATTTAATAAATTTAATAATTTTAATGATTTAGGGAATAAATTAACTTCTAAAGTTTCTAAAGAAAACATACCTATAAAATATAATTTATTTGAAAATGATAAATTATCATCTACAACCTTACTAAAAGAAATAAAATTTATTGAATATAATAAAAAATATTTTGAAATACCTTCAAATTACAAACAAATAGATTTGAATAAAAATTAAATTGAAAATAAAAAATAGGTTAATAAAAAAAATGAATGAATTAATAACAAATAAAATAGAAACAAAAATATTAAATGCAGATTTTATAAAGGGTTATAAGCAAGAGCTATTAAAAAAATTTGAAAAAGTTAATTTCGATTATGAAAATAAGTATGTTTATATAATTTATTTTACTACTTCAAAAAATAATTATTTTTCAAAAAATCAGCAAAGAATATTCAATAATATAAAAACAAAAAATTCGTTAATTAATTCCAAATTAATAGAAATAAATCCCAATATTATAAAAGTAAAAGATTTTATAGAATTAATTAGTAAGATAAGCAAGGAAAAAGATACAATAGGTATAAATATAGAATTACCATTACCAAGTAGTTATAAAGAATATCAAGTTGAAATATTTTTAAAAATAAATAGGTACCAAGATATAGATTGTTTAAATCCTATAAATTACTATGAATTTTTATCAAAAGATAGTAATAATTTAGATGAAGTTATAATTCCGTCAGTAGCAAATGCTGTTAAAATAATGCTCGATTACTATAACATTGATTATATTAAAAAAGATATAGTTATATTAGGGAATAGTTTATATACCGGTTTTTCAATAGGTGCAATGTTTTTGAAATTTGGCTCAAGTATTTACTTATTTAATAAATATACCAAAGATATAAAAAACAAAAGTCAAATAGGAGACATTTTAATAAGTTCAACAGGAGTAATTAATTTAGTAAATAAAGATTATATAAAAAATGGGGCTTATGTTATTGATGTAGGTTTTGAAGTTCATGATAATAAAATATACGGTGATGTTAACTTAAATGATTTAATAAATAAAGCTCAAGCGGTGTCAATTGTACCCAATGGGATAGGTAGGATTTGTAATTACGTTGCTTTACTTAATTTATATAAAAATTTAGTTAGAGCAAATGTTATTTAAATTTTATATGTTAGAAAAAATAAAAAAAATTTTACCTGAAGAAATAGAATTGAAAAATTCAAATATAATAGATATTTTTATTTTTTTTAAATACTTAGAAGATGATGAAATAGTAAAAAAAGCATTTGGAGTAGTAGAAATTACTAAACAAGTTCAAGAAAACATATCAAAACTTAAGAAAACTATGTTTTTAAATAAATCTAATTTTAAAGCTATTAAATACAATAATAAAACTATTGGGTTTATACAATTAGCTTTTGAGAACAATGATACAATTAGATTAGGAATAGTAATAGGTGACAAAAAATTATGGAACCAAAATATCGGGACAATTAGTATAAAAAAAATGATTAAATTAATTTTTGAAGAATACAAATATGTTAATCAAATTATATTAGATACTGCTATTTTTAATGTGCCAGCTAAAAGATGTTTTGAGAAAGCAGGATTTAAAATATATAATCAAGATAATCAAAAATTTTATCTAAAAATCACAAAAGAAGATTATCTTAAAAACATTTCTGATTACTTATAATTAAATAAAAAAATAAAAATTAAATAATATTAATTTGGGGTTAATATGAATAAGAAAGCAAAAAAAATATTTATAGGAAACGATCATGCAGGTAAGGATCTTAAGGATTTTTTAATTAATTTTTTAAAAGAGAATTACCAAGAGATAGAGGTTATAAATTTAGGAACAGATAGTTATGAAAGTTGTGATTATCCTGATTATGCTAAAAAAGTTAGTTTAAATGTTTTAAAAGAAGAAGATTCGATAGGAATACTAATATGTGGTACAGGTATAGGTATGTCAATAGCTGCTAATAAAATAAGAGGGATAAGAGCAGCATTGTGTTATAATTCAACTACTGCTAAACTAGCCAGACAACATAATAACGCTAATATCTTGTGCTTAGGTCAAAGAATAATAGGTTTTGAATTAGCTAAAGATATAGTAGATACCTTTATTAAAACTGAATTTGAGGGTAATAGACACTTAAATAGAATAATTAAAATAAATCAAATAGAACAAGAGTGTTAATAATTTATGACAATATACTTTTTGGTTTTTTTAACCTCTTTAGCAATATGTTTAATAACTACCCCATTTGTAATAAAATTAGCGAATAAATATAATATAGTAGATAAACCAGATATAAGGAAAATTCATAAAGAACCTATTCCTAGAATAGGTGGATTATCGATTATCATTAGTATTCTCTTTACTTCTTTATTTTACCTAGCTTTCCTATATATATTTGATCCTAATTTTTTAGTACTAAAGTATTTCAAATATAAATTTACTCAAATAGTAGGCTTAATTTTATCTTTTATAATAATATTAATAACAGGTATATTAGATGATATAAAAGATTTAAGTGCTATTAAAAAACTGTTTATTCAAATACTTATAGCAAATATATTATTTTTTACAGGTACTAAAGTAGAATTTTTTACTTTTAATAGTACAATAATCTCATTAAATGAAGTAATTAGTTATGTATTTACTATTTTATGGGTAGTAGGATTAATGAATGCTATAAATTTATTAGATGGATTAGATGGGTTATTAAGTGGTGTAGCATTTATAATATCCATAACTCTGGGGATATTAGCTATAATAAATGGGCAAACTGTGTTAGCTATAATTATTTTTTCTTTAGCTGGGGCTTTATTAGCGTTTTTAAGATATAATTTTAATCCTGCAAAGATTTTTTTAGGAGATACAGGTAGCTTATTTATAGGTTTATTTATGGCAGTTATATCCATATTAGGATACTTCAAAAAAGCTACTATTATTTCATTTATTATACCAATCTTAATATTTGCTTTACCTATTTTAGATACTATATTAGCTATAATAAGAAGATTAATAAAAAAACAGCCCATATTCAAACCCGATAAAGAGCATTTACATCATATACTATTAAAATCTGGTTTATCTCAAAAACAAACAGCTATTATATTTTACTTAATTACATTATTACTATCTATTTTAGTTATATCAATTGCCAAGTAAATAATGGAGACAAAAAACAATAATTCACCTATTTTAATATTTATTTTTTTTATAATCTTATTAATATATTTCTTAGTTTTCAATTATTTTTTTCATAACGATAAAAAAATAGTTAATTTAGAAAGTGGAAATTATTATTCTTTAACAGAATTACCATCATTTAAAAACCAAATTATAATGTTTAATTTTTATGATAAAACTTTAAATAAAATTAACACTCAATTTTACGGGAGAGCAGAAAGTAAAATAAAAATAATTCAAAATTTTATTTATTTAGAAGGAAAAGTTATAACTAATAATTATATTCCTAATATGAAGCTATATAAAATTCCATATGAATTTATAACACTAAAATTAGTCTATAAATTAAACACATCCCAAATAATTAATCTAAAGATAAATGAACACAAAATTCAAGAAAAAAATATAGAGAATTTTAAATTAGATCTTATAGAATTAAAAAAAAACTATATTTACCTTTCTTTTTATTTACAAGGAGATATTTTGCTAAAGGATAATATATATATAAGGAAAATTTTATTAAAATTGTTATTTATAAAAAAAGATTAGGATATAAACAAAAACTTAAGCTAAAAAGCATGAATAAAGGAAATAGTAAAAATAAAAATAAAAAACAAGATCCTATTCTTGATTTCATTTTTGACTTAGATATAGATTTAGAAGAAGATAATCCTGAATTAAATTCCACAAAAACAAATGAAAATTATGAAAATATTGAAAATAGTTCATTAGCAATTGAAAATAAACCTATAAACATCCCCCCCCAAATAGATCCTCCTAAATTGCTAAAAAAAGAAACCATTAACAAAAAAGTAGATAAACCTAAAAAATACAAAGAAACCAAAATACATAAAAAAATAAACAAAAATAAATCAAATCAAGAAGATTTAGAATTACTAAAAAAATTGATAGATCATATAGCAACGTTCTTAGATGAAAAAGATCCAAAAAATATAAAAGAAATTGAAGATTATTTTTATAAAAATTTACAGAAAAAAAAATTAAAAAGATTACTTGAAATTAATATAAATGATGAAATATTTAGTAACAATATTGTTTTCTTGATTAATGGTTTTGGATATTATTATAACCCTTATAAAGATTTAATAATAGATTTTATATTTCCCTATGACATTATCTATTTCCCTCTTATTTTTAATGAAAAATTAAAAATAAACATATTATTTAGGGAAAAATCAACCATCTTTTTACTTCCAAAATCAGATTTTATCTTAAAAGAAATATTCTATAAATATATCCTAAATAAACACCAACAACGCATTATAACAGAACTAAATTTAAGAAACTTAGATAGCTACAATAAACTTTTATTTTTTATTTATTTTTACTTAAAAAATTATTATAAAATAGATTTAAAAAATATCCAAGATTATCTTGAAAATAATAATGAAAATAATCTTATTTATCAATTAAATCTACCTATTAAAAAAATTGCTAATTTCTTAGGGATTTCATATGAAGTAATAATAAGAAGTATCAAAAAAATGAAAGATTATAATATAATTCTTGAAAAAGAAAACAAATTAATTGTAAATTTAAAAGAACTTAAAAATAGTTTCAGCAATTTAGAAAATAAATTATTTTCTTATTTCTAAATATAATAAAACTTACGCATTTGAATGAACTATCCTCAATTTTGCTTGATAAAAGCCTATCCCTTGGTATCAATCTATTTATCTCCAACCTTAAAAATCCCCCAAAGCTAATTGCATATGTCTTAGTATGGATTCTGTCTTTCTAACTTAAAACTTCTCTACACCATAATCCTGCTTCAATACTGCACAATACTCTTTCTATCTTCTATGCTTATTTTGTAATTCTTTCCTCTTATCCTCTATCATATATAATATAAAAAGTAAATATTTTTTTATTTTTTGTTTTTTACTAAATCAAGGATTATATTATAAAGTTTCTTAGCTTGATCTTTCCTATTAAATTGCTTTATGAATTCTGTATTAACATTGTATTCTCTTAAAAATTCTTCCTTACTTTTAATAGCCTTAACTAAATAGGATTTTAATTTATTAATATCATCAAAAAATATAGTAGCTACTCCACTTTTATTTAGTATCTCTATTTTCTCACTATCAATAGTTTTATTTATAACCCATATAGGAGTTAATTTATATAAATTCAATCCCAAATATTCAAAAAGTTTCCCAGTTAATATTCCCTTGTATTTATCAATGTTTTTTATATCCTTATATTTTGAAATATCCATTTCTTCTAAGGGAAGTAATAATATATCGCTTAAATATTGTATCTTTAAGCTATCACTAAAACTAACCAACCCCAAATAGATATAAATATCATCTAAATTATACTTTTTAATCTCGTTAATTATATCATAACTACCAGCTATAATTAATCTGAAATTATCAGTATTTATTATTCCCTCATTTTTTAATTGATTAATAGCTAAAAGTAAATTTGTAATTTTTTGAGATTTATAAAAAGTACCAGTATATACGATCTTAAAAATGTTTTTATTATGAAATATACTAATAATAGAACTATTTTTTATAGAATTAAAAGAAAAATCATTAACATTGATAAAAGAAAAACTTTCGTCAAAAAAACCATTGTATATAACCTCCATATGATTATTAGTTTTATCAGATAAAACTTTTTTCATGGATTGGGATACAACAGTAATTAAGTCTGAATTATAAAGAAATTCTTGTTCCATTTTTTTCTCAATAGGATAAAAAATAGGGATCCCAGTATAAATAGGGCTATCAGTAAAAAGATCCCTAAAATCAGCTATCCAATACTTTACATTAAGATTTTTTTTTAACAATAAAGCAATATTATGACATACATAAGGTCCATAACTACTTATGACTACATCAAAATAAAAGTTTTTTAAATAATTAAAAGCTGGTTTTAACCACCTATCACTATCATCTGGAAACCTATTTTTATAATAAGCCCCAGTTATTACCGCAAATTTATTAACTAACTTATTTATAGATATAATCTTAAAAACTTTTGGAATAGGTAATTCTATCAATTTATAACCATTATTAACAAAAAAATTACTAGAATAATCCATATTATTAACTTTTTTGGGAGTAGTAAAAACCGTTACATCCAAGCCAAACTCAGTTAAATATTTAGCAAAGGAATATAATCTTAAAGAAGCAACAGAATTTAAAGGAGGAAAAAAATAAGTTATTATTAATAACTTCATTTTTCTAGATAAAAGATAAAAAATCTAATATATTATTTCATCAAGTAACAATTTATAATCAAATAATTCATTTTGATTAAAAAAGATGGATATTTCCCTATTAGCATCTTGAATAGTTTCACTAGCATGAATTAAATTATTTTGAATAGATAAACCAAAATCAAATCTAATAGTCCCAACCTCAGCTTTTTTACAATCAGTAGCACCCACTAATTTTCTAACCTGATTAACTACATCTACACCTTCTAAAACCATAACAATAACTGGAGTAGAGGTAATAAAATTCAATAAAGAAGGGAAAAATGGTTTATTTACATGAGCTTCATAATGTTTTTTAGCTAAATCTTCATCAATTTTAATCATTTTTAAACCAACAATTTTAAAACCCTTATCTTCTAAACGGCTTATAATTTTTCCTATTAATTTCCTTTGAATAGCATCAGGTTTAAGTATAATTAATGTTCTTTCCATGTATAAAAACCCCCTTCTTATTTAGTTTATAATATTTAGTTTTTTAATCTTTAAGAATAAATACTTTAACTTTTCTTCGTCCCCACTCAATAGCTTCTTGATAAGTTTCAAAATAAAGATCTATTTTATTACCTTTAATAGCAGATCCTACATCTAAAGCTTGGGCATATCCATAACCTTGAACATATAATTTTGTACCTAATTTTATAACATTGGGATCAACAGCCACTACCCCCCTTCTAACTCTATGACCTGTAGAGGTAAAATACCCAACATTACCAACCCCACCTGTATAACCACTTGCTTCCATCTCTAAAACTTTCAATATTTTATCCTCTTTTAAGTTTAATTCTTTTATACCCACTAAAACTATTTTATTTACAGGTTTTTTTAAAATAAGCTCACTTTGATAAATAATCTCATATTCATTACAAGATTTATAATTCCTTAATTCTTTGATAATAGAAATACCATTTTGACCATTAATTAACACCTTTTGAGTTCCTAATGGTAGTTTATCAGTATACTTATAAATTACGTTGTATTCAATATTTTTTTTATAACTTATTTGAGCCTTAAAATTTAATTGATAATCTTTTATATTTAAATTATAATCGTCCTCGCTATTATTTTTAAATGAAACTAATTGATATTCATTTTTGTCCAATATATCAATATCAGTAATTTTTTCAAGTTTAATATTTTTATTATTAACTAGTTTATAGAAATTTTTATAGATATAGCTTTTTAAATTAGAGTATATTTTAGATTTATAATTTTGTTGATCCTTGTAATAATAAATAGTAATTTTTTTATCACCAAAATAAAAATCAATAGAATTAAGTAGATAAACATAAATAACTTTATCTTTTACAAAATTAAATTTATGAATCTTATATTTTACCTTTTTATTATTATTAGAAAAATCCTTAGATATGATATCATCAATATAAGAAAGTAACTGATACTTAGTAGTACTAAAATTTAAAGGAAGTATATATTTATATTTATTATCAATAACAACCTCTTTATAAGACTTTTTATGTAAATCAATAATAATAACTTTTTTTTGAATATTTATCGAATTTTCATATTCATCAGTATTATAATTTTCAAAGATATTTTTAATAACTTTATAAGTATTATTAGAAAATAATATCTTCTGAGCAATTAATTCTTTTTCATTAAATACATTTATAACATAATACTTAAAGGAAGATAAAAAAAATAAGATAAATAAAAAAAAGATTAATAAAAGTAATATTCTCATTTTTAAGTTACCTAAAAAGTTAATTACTATTCTTTTCATAATTATCTCTCCCAAATTTTATTTATAAATTTTGTTTAGAAATTTTGCTTAAATAAATTTAATCAATAACAAATAATAATTCAAAGACTAGATATTTCAACCCTAAATTTAACAAAATAAAAAAATTTAACAAAATAAAAAACTACTTAATATTTTCATCATTATTATCTTCTAGATCTTCTTCAGTTTCAATAAGTCCATATTCTTCTAAAGTTTTTTCAAGTAATTGAATATATAAACTTCTTTCAATATAACCAATTATATAAAAAGCTTCTTCATCATCTAATTTATAACCGCTAAGCATCTCCATAACTTCATGAGCTATTTCTTCTAATTTTTCTATAGTTCTCATATAAATAAACACCCCTTCTAATTTAATTTAAATTTTCTAATATTCTGTATTTAATTAAATTTTCCTTTATATTTAGAGTAAATTCTAAATTTTTTAATTTAGATATATCTTGAACTTCATTAAGATATTTTCTAATAGCTTTAGCTAACGGAGAATCAGTAGTTATTTTATATATATTACTATTTTCATCTATCTCAATTTCTTCATATAATGATACTATTTCAATTTGGATTATTTCACTCTTATTGTTATAATTAACTTCAAGTTTAAATTTTTTACCTAATAAAGATATAACTTCTTCTTTTTGCCTAGCTTTGGATTTGGTACTAATTTGAGTTTGTTCCAATTGTTCTAATTGTTCCAGTCTTTCTTTTAATTCCATTTTTTGCTGTTGAATTCTTAGTAAAGATTCCAAATTAAATTGATAATCTTGATTATCAATACTATCTCCACCTTCTAATTTAGTTTCCTGAATTTTCTCACGTTTATCTTTTTCTTCTTGAGATAATTTCTTCAATTTTTCAATAATTTTTTGTTTAACATTTTCTTTGGATTCACTCCCCATTAAAATCATCCTCCTTCTTTAGATAATTCTAATAAAAACTTTTTAATTTAAGGTAAATTATTTTTTAATCTAGATTTTATATTCAAGGTATTAATAACATAATCAATATCAGCAATAGGTCTATTAATTTCATTAGCTATTCTAACTATCCTTTGAGTAAGGGATAAATTAGTAGCAAAGATACCTTTATGATAATAAATATTATCTTCTAATCCCGTTCTTACATTACCACCAAGTATAATAGCTAAAATGTTCATAGGTAATTGATTTTTACCTACTGAAGCAACTGACCAATAAAATTTTATTCCCTTTAACTTTAGATAATTAATCATATTAATTAATATATTAGCTTCAGCAGGAGCACCTCCTTTTATACCTAATACAAAATCAATCCAAACAGGCTCCTCTACATATCCCTTTTTTATATAATAAACTAAGGTCTCTAACATACCAAAATCATAAATTTCAATCTCAGGTTTTATATTTAATTCCTTCATTTTTAATGCTAATTTCTCAATAAAATTAGGGGAATTTATAAACACTTCATTCCCAAAATTAATAGATCCCATATTTAAAGTAGCCATATCAGGTAATAATTCTAATACTTTAGCTCTTTCATCTTCCGTCATCCCAATAGCCCCACCTGTAGTAAATTGAACTAACATAGGAACTTCTTTATTTATTAAATCTTTTACTTTTTTAAATAAATTAATATCAGATGAAGGATTACCTTCATCATCTCTTACATGAATATGAGCAATTCTAGCACCTGCATAATAACACTCTATAGCATCTTTAGCAATCTGCTCAGGAGTAACAGGAAGATAAGGATTATCACTTACTTTTACTTCAGCCCCCGTTAAAGCCACCGTTATTATTAAAGGTTCCAATTTTATCACCTCTCCATTTTATTATACTTCTAAGGTTCTAATTAAAAGTGAATTTAAAATCAATTTTATTAATAATATAAACAAAGCTATACCAGCAAATACAGAAGAGATATCCTGATTCTTTTTTATTTTTCCTACCTTCTCAGATACAATTTTATAAGCTTTCTTTAAGTTTTCTACATTATTACCATAATAATATTCCCCACCAGTTAATCTAGCAATTTCTTTTAAAGTAGCTTCATCTATTCTAACAGGATAAGGTATTCCTGGAATATAAGCACCTGTAGAAGTCCCCAAACCGATAGTATAAATGGGGATCTTTTTATCTTTAGCTTTTTTAGCAGCAATAATAGGATCAATACCAGCATTATTTTCTCCATCTGTTAATAAAACAATAACTTTATGAGGCATAGAAGAATTCTCTAAAATAGCTAAAGTAGTAATAATAGCATCCCCTATAGCAGTACCTCCATAATTAGCATTAACTAAAGACAAAGCTAATAATAAATCCTCTTTTGAATTAGTTAATGCCTGATTAACAAAAACATTGTTATTAAAACTAACTAAACACGCCTCAAAATTACCTTTTAAATTATTGATTAATATTTTTGCAGCATCTTTAGCAACAGAGATTCTACTAGGCCAGAAATCAGTAGCCATCATACTACCAGAAATATCTACAATAATACCTACAGCATAACCACTAGCAGGTAAAGTTACCGGTGCCTGTGGCCTACCTAATGCTAAAAATAATATAAACATTGCTACTAAATCCAAAAATACTATAAAAAATCTTTTAAAAGATATTTTACTTACAGCTATTTTTTCTAAAGTCTTATATTCTGAGAATAATATAACACTTTTTTTTCTATTATAATAATATACAATTAAAAAAATAATAACGGAAGGAATTAGAATAAAACCTAATAAAAAAATTTGAGGAAATGCAAAAGTAATTTCCATAATAAATACTAAATTTTTTCAATTTTTTGATTATTTTCAATATTTTCTGAAGTATTTTCAACTACTATTAATCCGTTTTTATAAGCTCTATAAAAAGCTTCAACAACTTTAGGATCAAATTGAGTACCACTATTTCGTAAAATTTCTTCTACTGCATCTTCTATTTTCATAGCTTTTCTGTAACTCCTATCACTAGTCATAGCATCAAAGGCATCAGCAACTGCTACTATCCTCGCATACAAATGTATTTCTTCTCCTTTTAAACCATCCGGATAACCTTTACCATCCCACCTTTCTTGATGTTGCCTAATAACTTTAGCTACCTCTTGTAGGAATTTTACAGGTTTTAATATTTCCTCTCCAGCTACTGGATGCCTCTTTATTATTTCATATTCTTCTACAGTTAATTTAGCTGGTTTATTTAAAATATAATCAGGTACCTCTATTTTTCCAATATCATGAAATAATAAAGATAATTTTAATACATCATCGTTTAATAAATTAGGATCTAATTCAGAAGCAATAGCTAAACCATATTCTAATACTCTTTCCATATGTCCTTTATTATACCTATCCTTAGCCTCAAAAGCTTTAGCTAATGATTCTATAGTACTTAAATAAGTTTCTTCTAATTTTTGAGCATAATTTTGTACTTCAGAATACAGTCTAGCTTTCTCAATAGTAGCAGCAGCAATAGTAGCTAAATTATACAAAGTAAGCATATCTGATTCACTAAAAGGATGCTGACTATACTTAGATATGCTTAAAACTCCAATAACCTTATTATCTTTAACCTTCAAAGGAACCACAATAGAACTCCTAAATTCCTTTTCATAATCCATATCAGTATAATAATTATTTACATCATTGATAATTAAGGATTGCCCTGTTAATGCAACAATTCCAGCAATACCTTGCCCCAATTTCTGCCTAGTATTCTTTATTACTTCAGGTTTTAATCCTTCTGAATAATGAATATATAATTCATTATTTTCATTTAAAAGCATAATAGTACTAACATCTGCTTTGAATATACTTTTAGCTTTCTTTACTATTAATTTCATTAACTCATCCTCAGTATGTAAACTAGTAAATGATAAACTAACATTATATATAGTCTTTATTTCCTGTGAATAATGCTCTAAATCATATTCAAATAATAACCTCTCATTTATAAAATCAACTATATTTCTTAAATTATTATTATTTTCAATAGCTTCTAAAAAAATATTTAAAAATTTATCCTTCTTATCTACTTCTAACATTAATATTAAAATAGCTTCTACATTCTTTTTAGATATCTTTGATAAAAAAAGAATCCTATTTTCCTTTTTATCAAATAAAAAATTATTTTTAGAATCCCTTAAAGTAATATAATAATTTTTTAAAATATTTATAATATTTTGTTTTTCACTTTTAGATAATTCTAAATCCTCATTAAAATATAAATTAGAAACTTTAGTAAAAGGATTAACAGAATAAATAAAAGCTCTCTTTACTAACCTACACCTACCTAAATTTTTTATAAAATTTTTTATTATTAAATAAACATCCTGATTCTTCATTACCTCTAATTGGGTGTTAAAGAATAAATTAACTAAATTAATTAGAACCATTTTTAATTTAAAATACAATTCATTTTTATTCAAATTATCAAAATTTATAATATCTACTAATATATTTTGTTTGTTAATATCAGAAGAAGTGTAGATTTTAGTATATAAATTTTGAATTGAATCTAAAGAAGAATTCTTTGAAATAATAAAAAATATAGCACTAATAATATTACCTAGATTTCTTAGATAATGAAGTAAATAATCATCTGAATCATCAATAAAAAAAATTAAAAAATTATAATTATCCGGTTTTATATTTTTCATAATTTTTTTTAAATTAACAATATCAATATAATCAATTTTCAATTCATTTTTTAAATATTTTATTATATTTTTTAATCTTGTAAGATTTTTTTTAGATTTAAAATAATAACAAAATCTAAACATATTTATTATATTAATGAAGTGTAAGTTAACGATTTAGTATCGTTTTTAAGGTATCCATTTTCTAATTGAATAACCCTTTTATTTAATTTTCTTACTATTTCAAGATTATGAGTAGAAACAATAACAGTGGTTCCCATATTATTAATTTCCTGTAAAATATCCATAACTTTATAAGCAGATTTTTCATCCAAGTTTCCCGTAGGTTCATCTGCTATCAATAAAGAAGGGTTATTTACAATAGCTCTTGCAATAGAAACTTGCTGCTGCTCACCACCCGATAATTCATCCGGATAAAAATTCCTCTTTTCTAATAATCCTACTATTTTTAAAACTCTCATTACCTTCCTTATAGTCTCATTAAAGGGTACTAAAGTAACTTCCAAGGGATAAGAAACATTATAAAAAACAGTTTTATAATTAAGTAATTTAAAATCTTGAAAAACAATACCTAATCTTCTTCTATAATAAGGAACTTGCTTAGGAGTTAATAAAGATATATCCTGATTTTCAAAAAAGATTTTACCCGTAGTAGGTAAAATCTCTCTGTAAATTAGCTTTAATAAAGTAGTTTTACCTGCACCAGTATGACCCACTAAAAACACAAACTCCCCTTTTTCTATTATTAAATTTATATTACTTAATGCCCTATGACCATTAGGATATATATAACTCACTTCCTGAAACTCTATCATAAAAACCACCTAACTATTTAAACTACTTCACCTTATATTTCATGTTTCATATAACTTACGTGAACCACTTTATCTTATAGAAGATGAAACTTCCCAGAGCCCTACATAAATGCCTTGCCAAGTTTTTAGAAATTCATCTCCCTCTTATAGAAGATGAAAAACTCTTGCAAAATTGTGTTAGATATGTTAAAATATATTCTTTCTTACATAAAAGATAGTTTCTTGCTTTAATAAGAGATAGCTTTTTAGGATATCTTCTACAGTATATATTCCAACCTCCATCCTGAAATCCTAATTCCAACCTATTTTTCCCCTCTATGTCTCTTAATCACCTTTTATATATGTTTTATTTAACTATTTAAATACAAAATAGCTAATATAATCAACTTTAAATGTAATTCTTCGTATTTATATAAATATTCCTCTATATAAGCTAATGTAGATTTAATATGATTACTAGATAACAAATTAAATAAAGTTAATTCTCTTATGTATAAATCATCATCATTTAAAAATTCTAATAATAATACCTTTAAAGTTTTATCAATATTCTTAGAAACTAAAAAATTAATTAACTCTCCTTTTAAATCTATGCTTAATTTTTCTAAATTAAATATTTTTATAATAAGATTATGAAAGATAGGGTTTAGATTTTTTATCGTTCTTATTACATATTTTAATTCATTTTCTTTGTAATAAGTAAAATAATTATTTATAATTTCAGATATTTTATATTGTTCATTTAATGGAATTTTCTTTATTTCCCATAGATTATCAGCTGTTATCTGATAAAAATACAAATGCTTTGATAAATCTTGGATTTTCTTAAAATATTTTATTAAAATAGATTCAGCAAGTAATAAATACTTATTTATATTTCTTAAAGATAATACATATATGGCACTTAAAATAATATTATCAGGAATATCAGATTTTAAAATTAAATTCTCTAAAAAAGGTATCACTTCTATTTTATTAACAACAGTTAAGCTTTTTATAAATTTAGCAACTAAGCTAGGATTAGATAACTCTTTTAAAATAAATTCTTTCATTAGATTAAAATCTTGATCTTTAGTATGCCAAGTTAATCCCTGAAAAGCATTTTCTTTTAAATCTTCATTCCCATTTTTTAAAGCATCGATTAATATTTCTTTAGATTCTTTAGACTCAATAACCCCAAAATACATTAAAGCCGCTATTTTAACAACATTTATATCCTTTAAATACAATTCCTTTATTTTATCAAACGATTGTATATCCCTCATTTGAGCTAGTGCTAAAATACTTACTGCTCTTATTGTAGGATCTTCATCATTAAGTAAGAACCTTATATAATCAATAAAATCGTTTAATTTTAATCTTCTTACCAATTTAGTACTAACTTTCCTTATATTTTTATCTTCACTTAATAACCCATTCCTTATTATACTTAAAAACCTTGACTTATCAAATGTATTATTATATAATCTTTTTTTTATTAACCCCTCAATTAAGTTATTAATATTATTTGCTATTTGATTTAAATTATTTATATTTACCTCTTTCATCCTTTTTATATTATTCTACTTTCAATAAAAATATCCCTTGTTTAAAAATTTTATTTAAAATTCAATTCTTATCTCCTTCCAATCTAAATACCCAAAAATTATTTAAATATTTCTTAGCTACTTGCTTAATATACTGATTATCTAAGTAATATAAATTATCCACTAAATAAAAAGGGCTTATTGATTTATTTTTATATAATAAAGAATAAACAAAACTATTAGCTAAAGTATATGGATTATCAAAAGCTAAATAAATCTTATTAATAATTCTAATTTTTGTAGTATTTATTTCATCATCTATATTCTCTTGTTTATCCATATTTTCTAAGATGTTTTTAACAGTATAGAATACTTTAAATTCATTAGCTTGTGAATCACTTACAAAAATTATTAAATAATAAGAAGTCAAAAATAAAGTAGGATAAAATGAATACAATGAATATATAATTCCTTTATCTTCTCTTAGGTCTTTATAAAAAACCCCTACTAGATTATCGCAAAGTAAATTATCTATAATCAACATAGCTAAATACTCTTTATAATTTTGATAAAAAGAAGGAACCGAAAATAAAAATATATCATAACTATTCTTTGATTGAATATAAAAATTTAAAACCCTTGTTTTCTTTATTTCTATAAACCTATAATTACTATAATCATAAGAGTCCCTTAAATTATTAAAATTATTATAATAAAAAACATCCTTATAATGATTACTATAATTTTTAAATAAATCCTGATTTTTAAATAAATCTTGATAAACTTTATCAGCTTGAGAACCTATTAAAATAAAAAACTTATTTAGCTTAGAAAAATCTATCTCTTTTATGTCATTAAGTGTTATTTTTTTAATATTGTTATAATTTCCATAAGGTAAGTAATAATATGGATGTGCTATAAAAACTTGCTGCTTAAAAAAAAACAAAACTGGATTTACAGAAACTTCATAATAATTTTTTATTTCTTTCTCTACTTTAGTTTTATAAACCTCTAAATCTAAATTATATATTTCATTATAAATTTTATCATAATTTTCAAATGTATTATTAAAAATTTTATAAACCTTTTTCATATCTTGTAAATCAAACAATGTATAATTGAATCCTATATAATCTTCATTGATTATCAATTCATCTTTAAAATAAATTCCTTCTTTTTCAATTTTTTTAGAAATTATTTCCTTAATTAAATAAAAAACGAAAAATCTAATGCCAATAAGATTTAAATTTTCATCTTTCAATCCATATTTATAGATAACAGAGAAATTATAAAATTTAGAATTTTCTAAGTTATAAGCAAAAAAATTTGTGTCTAAAAAATTATTCCAACTTTTTTCAAACTCATTCTTTTTATAATCTATAACTTTATTCCAATCATAAGAAGTTAAATCTAAAGAATGAGCAATTCTTAAAACACCTAACAATATAAAAAAAAAGATAATAAAAATCAATCTTAAATTTTTAAACATAAAAAAATAGGATTTAAATCTGTGAATATTTTAATAATTTTGATAATTTATAAATAAATTTTATAAACTGGGAAAGCTTGTGATAGTTCTATAACCTTAGATTTAATATAATCTTTTTTATTAGGTTCTTTTAAAGCTAATGCTATTAATTTAGCTAATTCCTTGGTTTCTTGTTCTTTAAAACCTCTTGTAGTAATAGCAGGAGTACCTAATCTTATACCACTAGTTACAGCAGGAACCTGAGGATCAAAAGGTATTACATTTTTATTAACAAATATTCCTACTTCATTTAAAATATTTTCTGCTTCCTTTCCTGTTAATCCAATTGATCTTAAATCGCATAAAACCATATGAGAATCAGTCCCATCCGTTACTATTCTAATTCCTTGACTTTTTAACTCTTCTGCTAAGATTTTAGCATTAATTAAAACTTGTCTTTGATAATCCTTAAATTCTTGTTCTTGAGCTAATTTAAAAGCGACAGCTTTAGCAGCAATAACGTGCATTAAAGGTCCACCCTGTATTCCTGGAAAAACCCACTTATTTATTAACTTTTCATATTCTTTTTTAGCAATAATAACTCCTCCTCTTGGTCCTCTTAAAGTCTTATGAGTAGTAGAAGTTATAAAATCCGCATGATTAACAGGAGAAGGATATAAATCTGCAGCAATAAGTCCTGCATAATGTGCCATATCAAACATAAAAAACGCTTCCACTTCTTTAGCAATCTCAGCTATTATTTTACTGTCTATTACCCTTGGATAACTAGAAGCCCCAGCTACTATTAATCTCGGTTTATACTTTATTGCTAAATCTCTTATCATATCATAATCAATTAATTCATTAGTTCTAGATACTTCGTAATGAACTACATTATAAATAATTCCACTAAAATTAACAGGACTACCATGGGTTAAATGGCCTCCGCAATTTAAACTCATTGTTAAAATAGTATCCCCAGGTTTAAGTATAGCAAAATACACAGCCATATTAGCTTGAGCCCCAGAATGCGGCTGAACATTACAATATTCAGCTTTATATAATTCCTTTAATCTTTTAATAGCTAATTCTTCAATAATATCAACATACTCACAACCAGAATAATATCTCTTTTTAGGATATCCTTCTGCATATTTATTAGATAATGGAGTTCCCATTGCTTGTAAAACAGCTTTAAAAGCGTAATTCTCTGAAGCTATTAAATTAATACCTTCTCCTTGTCTTATTATCTCCTTTATAATTAAATCATAAATCTCAGGATCTATCTCTTTTAAATCTTTATTTATTTTTTCATAAACTTCAGTTATCATAATTTTAAACCCCTCTTTATTTTTAATTTTTTAATTATAAAAAAATTATTATTTAAGTCCTTTAATTAACTTAGTTTTAGAAGCTTGATCAATTCCAAATCCTAAAGAATAACCAAAATCATCATAAACTATTTGTTTTTCTAAATCTATATTAAGATAGTAATTTTTAATATTTTTAGCATTTTCAATTAATTTAGCAGTATCCTTAACTTTAATAACCCATAGATTATTTTCAATAGCATTAGAATAGAAAATACCACCAAAAGATGGAGAAATAACAGCTTTAACCTCAAATTGAATTAATCCCCAAAGAGCATATTCTCTATAAAAACCACTCCCAAAATTAGGACCAGTTACCAACATACTAGTTCCTTTATATTCTTCTTTATTTAGTATAAAATTCCTTGCTAATACTACCATCAGAATTATATCTCCATTTATAAAACAACAATTCTCCATAACCAATTCTTTCAACTCTTTTTAAGAATTGCTTAGACATTATTTGGTGAGTATCTATATCAGCCCTATCTAAAGGAGTTATTAAGCCCCTATAAAATGTTCTTTCATTACTCATAACCTTTTTCCCTTTTTTACTAAAAGTGAACCTATCTTACATAAACTTGTATTTTTAAGTGTCCCATATAGTCATCCAATTCCGAGCTCCCTTTAATAGCTTGTTTTTAAACCCTTCCATACTTAAAGCTCTTAGTAATAACTATAACCTTAAGTAAGTAACTTCCCACATCTTTAGCAATTCATCTTTGTCCTCTACAAGATTAATACTTTCCGTAGTTTTTAAAAATTAAACAATAACAGAAAGGTAACCTACTACAAAATCATAATCTTTTGAATAGTGTGCTGAAGTTTCATATTCTACTATTTTATTCTCAATATTGCTAATATTTCTATATGAATAAAATAATTTTTTAAATTCTAATAGAGCAGTAATACAGCCAAAACCGCAAGAATTTATCTCATTATCAATAATAGCTCTATAAAATCCAATAGAATCGTTTTGAATAATATAATTAAATACTTTTGAATCTTTAGAAACAGCCTGTTTATGAGGAAGATAATGACTCATATCTGAAGAAGCTATAACTAAAAAATCTTCCCTATCCTTTAACACATTAAACAATATATTAGCTAAAATTAAGCAATTATTAAGAGTTTGCTTAGTAATAGTAATAGGAACTATTTTAAAAGTTTTATTAAATACAAAATAAAATAAAGGTAAAATAACCTCTAAAGAATGTTCATAATCAAATGCTGCATAATTTAACTCAACATAATTTTTTTTAATTTCTTCCCTATTTTGAATATCTTTAATAATTTCAGTATTAGCTTCAAAAATTAAGTTTTTAGGTATTAAATAGTTTCTATCATCTACAGATATACTTTTTCCATATCCATAATGATCAGGACCAATTAGAATTAAAGTATCGACGTTTTTATTCTTAATAGCATTTTTAACCTTAAATAGAGCTTTTAAAGCAGTTTTACCGCTATATATATAGCCCGCATGTGGCAAAACCAACCCTAAAATCTTTTCATTTATATTATTATCTAAATTATCACTATAAATTTCTTCCTTTGAAATACTTTTAGAGATATCATTTAATAATTCCATATAGCTTTCAGGATAAAATTTATTAACTACTATTGGATTTCTTACTTTCATAAATAAGCTAATTTTTTATAATCCTTAATTAAATTAATTTATTTCAATTATAATTTCTATAAAAATAAAATTCCTACCTTCCTTGAATTACAAAAGAAATTATAAAAACAATAGAAAATAGCAAACTCCTCCACCTTATAGAAAGTTAATCTTCCTACTTGAATGTAGGATAGCTTTTAAGAATACAACTCTCCCCCACCGCATGCTCTAAAAGTTTGACTTCGAATCGTTCCAGCTCTAAGTCTCTTAGTAATAACTATAACCTAACATAAGTACTTTCTTACGTATTGAGCAATTCCCCTAGCTTCTACAACCTCGATACTTCTTGCTATTTTTAGCTAAAAAGGGTGGCACTGCTCTACTCTTCCCACAGAGTTGCTCCGTTAGTACCATCGGCGCTGGTAAGCTTAACTTAGTTCGAAATGGAAACCGGGTGTTTTCCTACCACTATAAACACCACCCATCTTATTGTATTTCTATATTTTTTCATTTCTCCCTCTTTTTTATAAAATCCAATATTAACCTTTTTTATTGACTTTTATCATTTTACTAAAAAATTTAAATCTTAACTAATTTTCTTCTTATTTATAATTATATAAATTGTTTGAAAATATTGTATCTAAGTATTTTAAGTATTTTAATTAAATATGTCAGCTTTCTGAAATTTATCTTCACCTTATAGAAAACAGAGATCACTTCTATCCTTAGGTTAAAAGCAAAAAATATCATAAAATATAAAACAAAAAACAATGGAAAATACAAAACTTAAAAAAATTATTAATAATTACTCTTGATAATAGTAGATATAGAGTATTTTTTTTGGGGGTTATTTTTATGATAAACGTAAACAGAAACATTATAAAATTGTTGATAGTTTTTATTATATACTCTAATTCTTGTAGCTATTCCATAATAAATATAACTAATAGGGAAATAATAAGGGATTTGATTAGCTAAATAATTTTTTTTAAAAGCATCATACACATTAATTGCGGAATTATAAATTAATTCTTTTTGATCTATCAAATTATAAATAACAAAACTTCCAGAAACTTTTTTTAGGGTAAGCAAATGAGAGTTATACAAAATTGTTTCTAATCTAGAAGAAGCAATAGATAAAGCTTCACTTGAAAACTCGTGTTCCTTATTTAATTTATTTATAATTATATACAAATTAAAAAAACTTAATAATAAAATAAGTAAAAACAACATGGCAAATAAAATCTCAATTAAAGAAAAACCTCTATATCTTCTTAAAAACATAGACTTTTTATATTCCCTTTTTATTATTCTTTTTAATAAAATTATCTTCCTTTTTTATTTATTTTTAAATAAATTAAAAATAATTGAAATAAAAGCTAAATTATAATTAAAGATAAAAAAAATTTTTAAGAAAAGATAAAATATGACAGTAGTAAAATCAAATTCTAATTCAAAGCCAAATTACAGCTTATTTCATAACAAGGTAAAACCAATTATTTCCTTTTCCTAAAATTATAATTGCTGCAATTAATAGTTAATATATAAGAAAATAAAAAAAAATAATTAAAAAATTAATAAAAATGAAATAACTATCATTAATACCAATATAATAAAAAATACTCCTAAAATTTTAAGAATTAATCTCAAGAGTATTTTTCTTGTTAAAAAAAATAGAAGGTTATATAAAAAAATGTAGAATAATAAAAAAGAAAAATTTAATAGCTTAAAATGGACTTAGTTTTAATTGCAAAGAACTAATACTAAGAAAGGAGAATTTTGGTATGCCTGAGCTTAGGAAAGATCCAGTACTAAAGAGGTGGGTAATAATAGCAACAGAGCGTGCAAGTAGGCCAAATGATTTTAAAAAGAAGAGAGAAGACTTTCCTGCTAATCAAGATTTATCAAAATGTCCATTTTGTCCAGGTAATGAATTTATGACTCCTCCTGAAGTATTAGCATACAGGAAACCAGGGACTTTAGCAAATGGACCAGGTTGGTGGATGAGAGTTGTAAATAATAAATTTCCTGCCCTAAATCCAGAAGGATCCTTAGATAAAAAAGGGATAGGAATTTATGACATGATGAACGGCGTAGGATATCATGAAGTATTAATAGAAACAGATGACCATTTTGCTACTCCTTTGTCAATGAGTAACTCTCAATTTGAGGAGATTATATGGGGTTATAGAGATAGGATAATAGAGTTATCAAAAGATGTTAGGATAAAGTATGTGATAATATTTAAGAACCATGGGAAAGGAGCAGGTGCTTCACTATTTCATCCACATTCTCAAATAATAGCAACTCCTATAGTACCATCGGTTATAAAAAACGAAATAGATAATGCTAAAGAATACTTTGATCTAAGAGATAGGTGTTTATTTTGCGATATAGTTACTCAAGAATTGGGGCACCAAGACAGAATAGTATTTGAAAACAATTCATTTATTGCGTTTTGTCCATTTGCTTCTGCATTTCCATTTGAAACTTGGATAATTCCTAAAAGACATTTTCACCGATTCGAAGATATAGATAAGAATCATGTAGTAGATTTAGCTCAGACTATGAAATCAGTTTTCTCTAAACTATATTTACTTTTAGATAATCCACCATTTAATATGATGTTACACACTTCCCCACCTAATTCCAATAGTAAAGAATATTATCATTGGCATATAGAGATAATTCCCAGGTTAACGGAGGTAGCAGGATTCGAATGGGGAACAGGTACATATATAAATCCGATGCTTCCAGAAAAAGCAGCAATAGAACTAAGAAAACAAGAGATAACCTAACAGATTCACCTACAGTTTATTATGAAAATAATCAGTCAAAGGGTTATATAACCATGTTTATAAGGGTTATTATTTTCTTTGTAATTATTTTAGTGGTTATAATAGGGGGGTATTTTACTGGACAATACTTTTATATTCAAAAAATAAAGCCTCAAAATATATCTCAAACCTCACTAATAGCTCCATTAATAAGTGAAAAGAAAAATATAGATTATAATACTAATAATCCTCTTTCTAATGAATATGTATTAATTCCCAAATTAAATGATAAAAAAACAGACAATAAAGAAACTAATTTAAAACAAAACGAAAAAACTGTAAATACTACTTCCTTAAAAACAAATTCAAATGAAAAAAACAATAATAAAACAGAAACTAAAGAAAACCAACAAACATCAGAAGTTTCAAAATCTACAGAAAACTCTAAAACTTTAGAATCCTCTTTAAAAGATCATCAAGAAAATATGAACTCTACAGAAGCTAATAATGAAAAAAATAATCTTAATAAAGATATTAAAGATGAAAAAAATCAAAATAATACTAACAATAACATTTTACCTGATTCAGAAGGGAGTTATTATATACAAGTTGGATTATTTTCAGTATATAATAATGCCAAATACGTAAGCGAAACATTAAAAAATAAAGGTATATATTGTTCTATAGATGAAGTAATAATTAAAAATACAAAAATGTATAGAGTAATAGTAGGTCCTTTTAAAAATATGGATAAAGCTAATGAAATCTCCAAAATAATAGAAAATGAAGGATTTAATCCTTTAGTTAGAAAATTTTAAAGTAATTAAAAAATTTAAAATAATCCTATGGAAATAGATAAAATAAAAGAGAAAATATTAAATTATTCTAAGGAATTAAAACAATTAGCATTAGAAGTAGTTTATTTTAAATTAAATAATTTAAATTTATTAAATGAATCCCAAAAGAGATATAATTTTTTATTTAATGAATTTAAAGATATAAAATTAGGTTGTTTTGTTAGTTTTTATATAGACAATAATTTAAGGGGTTGCATAGGTACGATAGAACCCGTTTTTGATAATGTAATTTTAGAAATAATAAATAATTCAATATCTTCAGCATTTAAAGATCCTCGATTTGAGCCTATTTCTTTAGAAGAATATCCTCATTTACAGGTTAAAATAGATTTCATTATAAATATAGAGGAAATAAACTCTTTAGCTAGTTTAGATCCTAAAAAATATGGAGTTATAGTAAAAAAGGAAAATAAAAGAGGGGTTTTATTACCTGATATACCCACTATAGATACTATAGAAAAGCAATTAGAGATAGCTTTTAATAAAGCAGGATTAAGGTATAATAAAGAAAATTTATTAAAAAAAAATGAGATATATAGATTTGAAGTAATAAGGATATAGAATGATTTTAAGGAGGGGAAGAATAGATGGGAAAAATGTTATATATAGAAGCAAAAGTAATGGAAGATAAGCCGGGGATTTTAGCTAAGATAGCACAAATATTAGCAGATAATCAAGTCAATATTTCTGCTTTAACCACAGGAATAGAAGGAATAATACCTACAGAAGTTAAACCTAAAACAATTAGATTATTAGTACATTTAATAGATAATAGCGATGAAAAAATAGAAAAATTATCTCAGGAATTAAAGAAAATAAAGGAAATAAATATAATAGAGATAAGGAAGCCTACTTCCATCGATGTAGTTAATTTAAAATATGGTTTAGAAACAGTTATAGCCTCTGAAACTGAATTTTAGAATTATTATATTATTAAAAAAAAAACACAAGAAATCTTGATTTTCTATAGATTCGAAATGTATTGTTTAAAAAGGATGAAACAGGTAAATATGAAGCAAGAAGCTCCATCTTCTATAAAGGGGAAGTAGTTTATATTATTATAGTGAGGTAAAAAATGAGTAAGGAAAATAATTTTTATATAGGGTGGATCAATAATATTCCAATACGATTTAAAAGTGAGTATGAGTTAGTAATGATGTTTAGTAGTATTTCTTTTTATCCTGTTAAAGCAAGTTTAAAATTGTATTTAATAAAAGGAGGAGAAAAGATAGAAATTAATTCAATTAAATCTTTAGAAGATAAAGTGTTAATAGATAATGAAGAAGCTGCGTTAGATTTTGTAAGATTATTTACTAAACCAGAATTACATGTGTTCTTTGATTTATATGCTATTGAAATATTTAAGAAAGGAGAAAATCCATTTGAACCGTATGGTAGTGTAGATGAAGATTTTTATTTAAAATATAATTTAAGACCTGCTAAAGTATATAAAAGTAATGATAATTTTATAGTAGAACGTTTTTTAATGTTTTATCCAGATGATGAAGGGATAATACCTAAAAGGATAGCATTAGTTAAAGAATATGTATATCCAAATGGAAAATATGAAAATGAAATCCTTAATGAAATATATGATCCCATTATAAACGAAATTAAAACTCCTGTAGATTAATAATAAATAATTTTTTATATCAAATTTTTGAATTATTAAAAATTAAGGGGGAAGCTATTTATGGATAATTTAGCTTTAAAAGAAAGTCCATTAAAGAATTTTCATGTATTATTAGGTGCTAAATTTATAGATTTTCATTCTTATAATATGCCTTTAAATTATAGCAGTATCATAGATGAAGTATTAAGGACGAGGAATTTTGTTAGTTTTTTTGATTTATACCATATGGGAAGATTACTAGTAAAAAAAAGTGAAAGAATAAATAATTTGTTTTCAGTAAGTATAGATAATATAAGATACTCCAAAGCTAAATATGCTTTAATATTAAATGATAGGTTTACAATAGAGGATGATATTGTAATATATGATTTAGATCAGTATTTTAATGGTTATTTTTTAGTAGTATGTAACGCAGTTAATAAGGAGAAAAATATTAATATATTAAAAGAAAACAATATAGATGTAATAGATGTAAGTGATGATTATTTAATGTTAGCTATACAAGGCCCTTTAAGTGAAAAAATTGTTAATGATTTTTTAATTTCATTATTTAATATAAATATTGATTTAAAAAGGGTTTATTTTTATGATTATGTAGTAATAGATAAGAATTTTATATTATCTAGGTCTGGATATACAGGAGAAGATGGATTTGAGATTTATTTAGATTATAGAAGGATGTTAAAATTAATGGATTTTTTATTAAGTAATAATGTAAAGGGAGCAGGATTAGGAGCTAGGGATGTTTTAAGAATAGAAGCGGGATTGGTATTATATGGTAATGAAATAGATAATAATACAAATCCATTAGAAGCTAATTTATCTTGGGCTATTAAAAATAGTTATTTTAATAAATTTATAGGAAATATTAAAGTAAATAAAAAATTATTTGGAATAAAAGTAATAAATACTAAAAAAGTTCCAAGAAACAATTATAAGTTATATGATTTTAATAAAAAAGAAATAGGGGTAATAACAAGTGGTACTTATTCTCCTACCTTATCAATTCCTATAGGATTAGCTTTTATTAATTTAGATTGCATTGATATAAATAATGTAATAGATTATAAAGGGTTAATCGAAAATAAAGAAAATTTTATATTTAAGATAGATAAATTGCCATTTGTAAAATTAAATTATTATAAAAAGATAACTAAATAAAATAATTAAATGTTATGGATATAAAGCAATTAGAGGAAAAAATAAATTTAAATCCCAAGGGAGCAAATCCTGAAGATGTTTATAAAGTAGCTAATTATTATTTTAATAATCAGTTATTAGATGAAGCTTTAAAGTATTATCAATTATTATTAGAATTAAATCCAAATCATAAGATGGGTTTATTTGAATTAGGGGGTATTTATTCTAATTTAGGGAATTTAGAAGAAGCTATAAAGTGTTGGCAAAAGATAATATCAATAGATCCTCATTTTACGCGTGCTCACTTTAATTTAGCTTTAGCATATGGTAAGTTAAAAAAGTATGCTGAGGCTTTATCTGAATTACAAATAACTTTATCATTAGTAAGGCAAAGTGGAGATCCAATTGGGTTAGAAAAAAGGATATTACAAGAAATTCAGAGGATTCAAAATTTACAAACTAATATTAATCCCAGTTTAACAGAAGATATAGATACTCAAAAACAATACGCTTTAATTTTATTAAAAAAAGGAGATTTTAATAATGCATTAAATGCTTTTAAAGACGTAATAAAATTAAAACCAGATGATGTAGAAAGTTTATTAAACATAGGGATAATATTGTATAGAAATAAAGAATTTAGTGAAGCTATAGAATATTTAAATAAGGTAATAGAATTAAATCAGGATAATGCTGATGCTTATTTCTATTTAGGTTCTTGTTATGAAGAATTAAAAAATTTAGAAAAAGCTATTTATTATTTTAAAATAGCGGTTAGTAAGAATCCTAATAATTACTTTTGGTATTATAAATTAGCAAAAATATTATATAATTTAGGTAATTATGAAGAGTCCATAAAATATTTTAGGATAGCTCTTGATCTAAATCCATTAGATAGTTATACACATAATAATTTAGGAGTAGCTTTATTAGATGCGGGTAATATAAATGAAGCGATAAAACATTTTTTAAGAGCTGTTTACTTAGATCCTAATGATTCTTATAGTTATTATAATTTAGCAAGGTGTTATTTAAAGGTAGGTCAATTATCAAGAGCTTTAAAAAATATATTAAAAGCTATAAATTTAGAATCTAATAAAGCTATTTATTATTTAGAAGCAGCAAAGATATATTATAAATTAAGGAATTACAAAGATTCTTTAAGTTACGCTATTAAAGCCAGTGAATTAGATCCTAATTTACAAGATGCTTTCTTATTAATATCTAAGTTATATATAATAGCAAAGAAATATGACGAAGCAATAAATATTTTAAATAAATTTATAGAAGAGGAAAAATTTGAACATTATTTAGAATTAGTTAATATATATTTGCTTAAAGAAAATAGAGATTCACAGGATTTGAGAAATGCTTTAAATATCTTATATAAACTATATTCTAACAAAGATTTTATAAATCAAAAAAAATATAAAGGGATATTTTTGGAAGTTTTAAGAAAAATTATATTTATTAATTATGAATTATCAAATTATGAGGAAGCTTATAAATTTATTCCTGAATTTATAGAAAATCTTGATAATTCTATTAGTTCATACTTAATAATTGTAAAAACATTATTTAAATTAGGTAAATATAAAGAAATACTATCTTTAATAGGTAATCTTAATTTATCTAACATTTTAGTGGATATAAAATCTAATGAAGATGTATCCTTTAAAGATAAAAGAGAGTTGCTTTATATATATACAATTTCGTTAATTAAAACAGGGGAAAATGAAAATTATATTCAATACTTTAAATTAGCTAGTGAAATAATTAGTAAGCTATATGTAAGTGATCCAAATAATAAAGAATTCATTTATCATTATGCTTACGTTTTATCAAAATTATCTAATTATTCTAAAGCATTTGAACTAATAACTTCTATTGAAAATGAAATTATTTCTAATTTTAATAATTATTTTAATTCTATAGAATTTTACTTTAGTTTATTATACAATTTAAATAACCATGAAGAGTTAATAGAAAAAGCTTTTTATTTTATCAATAATGTAAAAGATTTAAATAACCAACAATTAAGTATAATTTTAAAATATTTAATCATTACCTTATCTAAAAAACAAGATTATTTAAAAATTTATAATTTAATTAGTTATTATAAATATTTTACTTTTTCTACTATTTATTATAGTTTAGATACTCTTTTTATTTTAAAATATTACTATTATATTTTTGATTTAAATATAAATGAAATCAACAAAAAGATAGAAGAAATTATTAATAATATTATAGAAAATTTTGATAATTACTTATTAAATTTAAAAAAATACTTTTTAGATTTAAATTTTGAGGAAGTATATTATTTTAATAATTCTTTTATATTTGTTTTACATTATCTATTTAACTCAAATAAAAATGATTTATTTTTTAATTTAATGAATGATTTAATAAAATTTTTGAATTATTTATTTAATATTGATTTTCATGAATTGATTTTTAATATGAAAGAAGAAAACTTTAATTTAGTTTTAGGAAATATAATAAAAAAGCTTATTGATCAAAAAGCAACTCACATTATAGATAATCAAGAGGTTATTAAAAATCACACTACAATAATAAATAATTTTTATAATTTAAATGATATTTTAATATCCATAATAAAAGTTATATTATATTATTTTATCTATCAATCAGATATAAAATCCATTAAAGCAATTTTAAATAAATATGGAAAGTATTTTATTCCAGAATTAGTAATTTCATCAATAAAACTAAGTATTGATATTCCAGATGATTTACTAAATCAAATAAAAGATTATAAAAAAGATTTTATTGATGATTTATTTTTTGATATTTATTTAAATATAGATAGAATAAAAAAGAAAGAAGTAGAAATAATTTTTGAGATAAGTAAAAAATTATTAGATTTTAATATAAAAGAATGGATTAGAAAAATATATTTATTACCTTCTTATTTAATTGATGTAAATTTAGAAGATTTAAGAATCTTTTTCTTTAATTTATTAACACTTGACTTTGATAATTATATAATAAATGAAAAATGGGATAAAATAAGATTTTTTATTAATTCTAAAGAAAATCAAATTAATATAAAAAATAAAGAAGTATTGGAAATAATAGAAAAATTATTAAATAAAATAAATGAAGAATTATATAATGAAAAAAATAGATATTATATTTTATTTATTACTAGTAAATTTAAATTAGCTAATGGAAATATAGAAGAAACGATAACTTTACTGTCTCAAAGTATTAATTATAATTTATTCTTTTATGAAAGTAGATTATATTTAGGTTGTATTTATTTATTAAGAGATATGTATGATTTAGCTTTAGAGCAGTTTTTAGAATTATCTAATTATTATGAAGATGAATTATTGTTATTTTTATTAGGTAAATCTTATTTACTTTCAAAATATCTAAAATTAGCAAAAGAAGTTTTTGATAAATTATTAAAAATTAATCCTAATAACAATTTATATATTTATCATAATTGCTTAATAGAGATATATTCAGGTAATATAAATGCTTATGAATTAATGGAAAAAAGGTTTTTAAAATTATATAAAGATATTTTATTTAGTGATACTAAAAGTAATTTATACTATGAAGCAGTAGAGTTTGCTATAAATTTAGTAAATATTTATATATTAATCAAAAAATATGATAATGCGATAAATATATTAACTAAACTAATAGAGGAGAATGTTATAAAAGAAGAGATATATAAATATTTAGCAATAATTTATTTAGCTACAAATCAAGTGGTTAAAGCTCTAAATGTATATAATTTAGGAATAAAGAATATTCCTGATTCTTCTGAGTTATATTCAAATAGAGGAGTGTTGTATTACAAAGCAAATAAACTTGATTTAGCTGAGAATGATTTTCTAAAAGCTTATGAATTAAATAAATTTGATTTTGTAGCTAAAAGTCATTTAGGGTTTATAAATTTAAAGAAGGGAAATTATGAAGAGTCTATAAAATATTTTAAGGAAGCACTGATTATAAAACCATTTTCAGCTGATGTATATATGAGTATAGGTACTGCTTATGAAAAAATTAACAAATTAATAGAAGCAAGAGATAATTATGAAATGGCTTACGAATATAATCCAAATAATCCCATTATTATCAAAAAATTAATCGAAATATATAAAAAATTAAAAGATAAAAACAGAATAGAAATAATAAAAGAGGATATAGAAAAAAATCCTAATTTAGATATAAATATTAAAACCGAAATTATAAATTATATAAATTCTTAAAAATTATAAGCAAAGAAAATTGAGGTGATTTTTTAATGATAAATTCTAAAATAAAAAATAGTATTAAAAGTTCCTATTTAAATAAATTAATATTAAAAAAAATTTTTAAATTAAAAAATAATAATTCAATAACTGAAATACAAGCAAAAATAATTAATTCTTTTTTACAAGAAAATTTTAATTTCATAAATTATAATATTATAAAAGAATTAGATATTAATGTTCAAAATTATTATTTATTTAATCCTTTTCATTTTTTTAATCCTAATACCAATAATATCATAATTTTTTTTCCTAAGGAAGTAAATAAGGAGTTTTTAATAGTTTTTTATATTATTTCTGAAAACAATTTTTCTAAAGATTTATCAATAATAGAAACATTAGCTAATATTTTAGGATTAGAAGAAATAAATAACTATGAATTATATTTTAAAGATTACGAAAAAATTGCTTTATTTACTCAATACTTAAATAAATATAATTTAAATATTTCCAAAAAAGAATTGGATTTATCTAAAAAAATAATTACTCCAGATTTTATAAATATTATAAATTCTATCTTTAATCAAAATTCAATTGAATTAAACGAAAATAATTTATTATATTTACAAGAATTAGAAGAAATTAATTTTTTAAAAATTTTATTTATATTTAAGTGTTCCGTAAAAAATGAGTTTATATTTCAAACTAATAACGTAAATAATTTAAAATCAGTAATTAATACTTTTTTATGTCCTTATTGTAAAAAACCTTTAAAAAATGAAATTATAGATCCTAAGTTTGAGATATCCATATTTTTTGAAAGATTTATAAATAATAGTATATGGCTTAAAAATATAATAATAGAATATCTATTAAGCAATTTTTCTAATAATCTCAAAATATATGAATACACAAAAGATATTATGTTAATAGATATTAATTCCGTGCTATTTTTTATTTTCATCATTAATTTAAATAATTCTAATTTAATAAATTATTTTTCATATATAAAAGACATGGAAGTACTTAATATTGCAAGCTCATTTTTTATTATAAATCCCATTTCAAATCATAAATTGATTAATGAAAAATTTATCAATTTTAATTTACCCAATTCATTTATTATTTATTTTGACAAAGTTAATTATAATAATTTCGTTAACAAAATGGATTTTATAAAAGAAATAATAAATAATAAAATTTTTGAAAAGAATATAAATGAAATTATAATCAATTTTGATTTAAATAATTATATAAATTATATATCTTTAAGATCTAAAGAAAAAGAAGAAAAAGATTTATTACCTTCTGAAAAACTTATCTTACAGGGATTAGAAGAAAAAGAAAAAGAAATTGAATTAATTGCTATAAATAAAACAGTTGAGAATACAGATGAAAATATAGACAAAATAATTCCAGAAATTCAGATTGAAAAAATCTCAAGCGAAATTTCAAGTACAGAAAAAATAAGTTCTAAACCTCCAACAGAAACTCAAGTAAATCAACAAGAAATAGAAAATATAACCAAAGATATTGATAATATTTTAGAAGAAAATATAATTTTAAATACATCAAAAAAAGAAAAAACAATTGATAATAAAATTATAGAATCTGAGTTTAAAAGTGAAAACTCTTTCAATAATATTCAGATAAATACAAAAGAATCAGAACAAATATCAACGCAAGTCTCAGAAAACTTAAATTTAATAAATTCTATTGAAAATACAATTGCTAATCAATTAGAATCCACACTCGAATTAGAAATTAAATCTGAAGAAATTAAAGAAGAAATTAAATCTGAATCAAAAATTAAATCTGTACCAGAATATAAATCTGAGATTGAATTAAATGATATAGATTTTATATCAAAAAATGAAAAACAGTTAATAGATATAGATATAATGGGCATAGATAAAACAATAGAAGAAATAGAAAAAGCAGAAGAAAAACAAATGCAAGAAAAATTAGCCCAAGAAGCATTATTAGAAGAAAAGGTTATTTTAAATAAGTATGAATTAGTAAATAATTACATTAATTCTATTTCATTTAAAGAAATTAATATATTTACAGAATTATTTTCTTTAAATAATATAAAAATATTTAATGAAATATTTAATACATTTATATTATTATTTGCAAAAGAAGGTAAAAATAATCTTCCTAAAGTTATATATGATATATTAGAGTTCAGTAAATCAAAATCTTTACTTTTAAATACTCTTATTATTTTATATTCAAATAAATTAACTATTTTTCCTAAAAATATATCAATAACTAATCAATTAGAAATTATTTTTAATAAACTATCAAATATAAAAGAATATATAACATCTAAGAAATTCGAATTATTACTAATTTATGATAAATTTAGTTTCTATAGTTTTTTAAATATAAGTAGTTTAATATTAGGTATTTCTTTCTTAAAAGAAATTGAATTTAATTGGATTAATAATTTTAATATTGATAACAAAGAAATTTTTATAAAATATAAAAAAGAAGTCATTGAATATATAGATAATTATATAAAAGAGCTGGGAATAGAGAATTATTATATTATGAATAAAGATTGGGAAATATTAAATGAAGAAAAATTTAGCTTAATTTTCAAAGAAAAAGTTATAGATGAATTAAAATTAATTTATAAATTATACTCATCTTGTATTCTGCCAAAAATTAATTTAAATATATTAGTGTTTAAAATTTCTGATAAATATAATCTTTTACTAAATTTTAAAAATATAATAATAATTATAGAAATTAGTAAATTAGATATAGAACTAATAAACAATATAACTAGTAAATTAAGTGTATTGGAGTTATTATAATTAAAAATTATAAAAAATAAGAAAATACCGCTTACCAGCTAAGCGGAATATAAATTAGCTGGTAAAATAAAATTTAAAGGTTATGCAAAATTTAGAAACATTATTAGAAAATGATTCAATAAAAGGAGCCTTAATTATATCAAGATTAGCTGGAGGTGAAGTAATAGAATCTACTATTAAAGATCCTAATAATTTCCAAAATTTCTTAGAATTAGCTTTAGATTATATAGATAAATTCATGAGTTATAAAATAGAATCCTCTAAGTATATTTCTTTAATAAATGATAAAAATCTAAAAAGAATAAAATTACAATATGAAGAAAATACTATTGATTTTATTGAAATAAAAAACGATGATATTTTCTTAGTTATTTTATATGATAATACCTATCCAAAAGGTATAAATGAATTATATATCAATATGGCTATTGATTATGCTTTTAATTCTTATTAAAATTTCTTATTAAAATTTATTAAAAATATTTTTATAGATGAACACCAATTTAAAATTAATAAAAGAAATAATCTATAAATTAACAGAAGGTAAAATAGAATTAGTAAGGTACGATGAATATATTCAAATAAAACATAATTTAATTAATCAAATTTCTTCTTTAGTTGTTATAAAAGAAAATATTTTAAAGGATTTTGATGTATCTTATAGTAGGTCAAATTTAGAAAAGATTTTAACTAATATAGAGAAATTAAAAAATAACCCTCAAAAAATATATAACCTTTTATTAGTATTTAGTGAATTAGCAACTAATATGATAAAGCATGCAAAAGGAGGAACATTTACTTTAAATATATATCCAAATTTAATTTTAATGGAGTTTAATGATGAAGGAAATGGAATAAATCTGGATAAAATCCCATATGTAACTTTAACTACTTATTCTTCAAAAGAAGACTCCTTAGGATACGGTTTCAGTATATGTTCTACCTTAGCTAACAAAATTTATATTAATACATCCGAAAAAGGAACTAACATATTAGTAATATTCAATATAAATTAAAGTAATTTCTAAAAATTTTCTTAATAACTTAAGGTATGTTAATAATTGATAATGAGTTAGAAGAGTTAATAAAATTAATAGATAAAACTAAATTACCCAACCATATTGCTTTTATAATGGATGGTAATAGAAGATGGGCTAAAAACAAAAATTTGCCATCTTATGTAGGACATCAAAAAGGTTTTAACATATTTAAAAACATAATAGATTTATCTAGATACTTAGGAATAAAGGAATTATCTTTTTTTGCTTTTTCAAAGGAAAATTGGGCTAGAAATAAAAATGAAGTTGAATTCATATTTAATTTAATGGAATACCTTATTAAAAGAGAGCTATCTAGATTAAAAGAAGATAAAGTTTTTGTTAAATTTATTGGAGATAGATCTAACATAAAGTCTGAAATCCTAAATCTCTTTGATTTAATGGAATATG